>Ga0154648_1063_pt3 | contig 17814 bp, 19 predicted proteins | sample Rifle2008BG13ft_FD_116077 | JGI IMG/M metagenome (GOLD analysis project Ga0154648, IMG submission 116077) | Chloroflexi bacterium RBG_13_48_10
AGCCACCCGCACTGGTTCCAGCCACACCACAGATGCGAAATCCTTCTGCTTCCATAACCCGCAACACACCAATGTGGGCGAAACCTTTAACTCCACCACCACTTAATGCTAATGTAATATTCATCTAATCCATTGTATCCAGCGAATGGATAGTGGTCAAGGAATGGTAAAATCTTTCCGTGAAACCGAAAGCGTATTGGATGACTGAATATGAGACTGAAATCAAGCACGCTATCCTTGCCCGGGGAAAAGGAAATGAAGGCATGGCACGCGTATGCGCCCGGCGTGCAACCGGGATCGTGATTGGTGAATATCTACAGCGTCGAGGATATGAAAAACTAAGCACAAGCACATATGATCGCCTATCCATATTTAATTCCCTACCCGATGTCAATGAAGGGATAAAAAGTATATGCCAACATTTCATACTGAAAGTGAACGGCGAGCATAAATTACCAAGCGGTATAGATTTGATCAGCGAAGCACAATGGCTGGCAAAGAATTTATTATTGGATAATACAAATTGACTATGCGCATTCTTGCAGTCCTCAATAGCGATTATGGTTCCAGGCACCTGGACAATATCACCCGGTTCGCACCTGCAGATTGGGTGATCAACCGATGGAGAGCTCCCGTTTTTTTCCCCCTGGTGATTGACTACCCGGAGGAATTTTTGCCTGTTGAGTTCGCCCCCGCTGACTTGATCCTTGATTTTGCAGAACATAAAGGCGTGGCTGAACTCATTCCTGATATCGCTAAAATGACCGGGGCGAAAGCGGTGATCGCGGCAGTGGACAATGAAAATAGCCTGCCGCGTGGTCTTGCACGACAATTACGTGGTTGGCTGGAAAAAATGGACGTAGCTTGTGCAACACCCAAACCACTGTGTTCATTAACAGAGACGGATTTTTGGGTCAGTCGTCGTCAACAGCTCGAGCATAAAAGCCCTCTCATTGCGGAATTTGCCCGTTATTTCGGTAAACCTGAATTCTCAATCAAGGTCGACCCTCATAATCGAACGATTACTTCGATTGAAGTAAAGCGAGATGCTGTATGTGGATGCGCACGCTTCGTCGCTCAGAAATTGATCGGGATTTCAGTCGACCAGGCTGAATATGAGGCTGGCATGGCTCACCATCATTATCCTTGCCTGGCAAGCATGGGGATTGATGTTGATTTTAGTGATACCTTGCTGCATGTCTCCGGTAATATCATGAAAGATAACGTTGGAGAGCAAGTGAAACCTTATAAGCATATTCAATATATCGCACCGGGTAGTCGCAGTGAAGAAAGAGCTAATGAATAAAAAAACTGAACCATTGAGATTGTGGCTCAGTTAGTTATACAGTTCGCCTGTTATTGCGATATCAATTACCTGCCTACCATTTTCGCTTTGATGTTTGAATCATACCCAATGTGCTAATTATTACCACGATCAACCGCACCCACAACGAAAAAACAAATACCATGCCAGTGAACCCAAGTAGAGCGAATAATATCGTCTTTTTTAAATCGATATCAGACGATTCTGTTTGAGGAAAGGTATATTCCATCAAACCTTTTTGTAAACTCTGGATGAATTCAGGTCGGGGAGATACAGGCTTGAGGCTTGATTGTAAGATAGACTCTATGTCCAGTAAATCTCTTTTATAATGTTTCCGTTTTGAACCTGAAAAAAATAACATAGTTCCTTCCTAATCTACACCACTGCATAAGCGACGATTCCAATCGTGCCAGGACCAAGATTTGCTGCTATCCCGATGGATAATTCCGTAAGAATAGCTTCATTCACCCGGAATTTCTCATGCACTTTTTGCAGTATCTCCCTGGCGGTCTCAATGGACTGGGAATGAACGACAGCAATATTTACAAGGCGGTCATCCACTCGCTCATGAATAATCTCTAACATCCTGTCTAATGCACGCTTGCGTGTCCGAACCCTTTCTTTAGTATCCAAAGCACCATCTTTTAATATTATGACTGGTTTGATTTTCACCAAGGTGGCTAGCGTAGCTTGTAATGCCTTCACTCTTCCACTCCGCCGGGCAAACTCAAGGGTATCTAATGTGAGTACGATGTTGACGTTTTGGCGAATCACCTCAAGGCGAGCCAGTATGGCTTGCAGAGTCGCCCCTGCCCTTTCAAGCTGGCGTATCTCTTTGCACATGAACCCCATTGCAGCCGAACCAGATCCGGAATCAAATGTGATGATATTTAATTTATTCTTTAGCTCCTGGGCTGCTAGAACTGCGGAATTAAATGTGCCAGATAATTTACTCGTAATATGGAGGGATAAAATCGTATCGCTTGCCTGAGCAATCTGTTTATAAAAGTTTACAAATTGCTGCGGTGTAGGTTGGGAAGTCTTGGGAATGACACCAGTAGATTCTGCCAGTTTATAAAAATCATCGTTACTTAGATCAACACCTTGTTGGAATATTTTGTTTTCAAAGTGTATATTTATCGGAATGACGTGAATGTCAAATTCCGATTGCCACTCTTGAGGTAAATCACCAGCGCTATCTATAACAATTTTTAACATTACGCTATGCCTGTGCTTTCCACTATTTCATCATTGGTAATGTTATCCATGTCGACGCGAAGGGATAGGAGAGTCCGGTGGTAGAGGCTTTTAACTGCCCCTTCTGTTCTGCCCATAATTTGGCCAATTTCTGCATTAGAAAGATGCTCAACAAACTTTAAAATGATCAGCTGTTGCCTCTCAGGTGGCAGGTTCTGAATGATTTGTAACAAATGGTCCTGCTCCTCAAGATGCAGAAGGGTCACTTCTGGATGTTCCGAATGGGGAATGGAAGCGAAGCCTTCATCTAAAGAGATTTCAGGACGTCGCCCGCGGTCTCGATGCCAATTGGCAACCAGGTTATGCGCAATTCGGTATAACCAAGCGGACACAGGCAAGCCTCGCTCCTGGTATTGTGGTATCCTGCGCATAGCACGAAAAAAGACTCTGGCTGTCAAGTCTTCAGCGTCGTGTTGGTTCCCTGTACGGTAATATACATAGTTAAAGATCCGTTCGACATAATTCTCATATAACTTGCCGAATGCTTCATGATCTCCCTGAATTGCCCGGTTAAGGATTACATCATCGCCGAGATTTGACAATCTTATCGCTTTCTACCGGGGGGAGTCCTAATAAAAAGAACCCCAACCGCTGAAAAAAGTTGCTAAAAGTATATCATGTCAGGGTATATAACCAAACGTTATTAATCCTGAATTGATACAATCCTTGCCATAATATATTATGTTAATCTATACCTTCAGTCTCAATATTCTCAACATTCTTGCCATCGAAAAACTATTATAAACACTGAGTTTCAACGACTGAACCTTCAATACACGAGATCCGTATTGTCGTTAAGATTATTCTTGATTCATCAATGCAATCTGATTGATGCGATCAAGGCCATCAGACAGATAGTGTTCAATCTCCCTTGCTGTTGCCTGAAAATCTACGAGCTCACCACCCATCGGATCCGAAACATCTTCCTCAATCCCAACCATTTCACTGAGCATAAATATGCGATCAGCAAATTGTGAAAAGTGATATATCATACCTTCTTTGTGATTAGCTTCCATGGTGAGGATGAGGTCAAAATTCTGTAGAAGCTCCATGGTAACTGGCTGCGATAAATGAGAGCTGATATCCATGCCCATTGTATGCATAACGAATTGTGATAAGGCTGCTGGCTCAATGCCGAAATTCGCCCATGTACCTGATGATTCGATGTGCCATTGATCTGCGTCCGGTCTGCTCGCGACCAGGCGCTTTAAGATCGCCTCAGCCATGGGTGAGCGACAGATATTTGCGGTACATACTAGTAGGATGGATGGCATGCTATGTAATTATAAAACTTTCAAATGTTTTTTTAACTCAATCGGGAAAATAATTCACTTGAAAAAGGTCGAAGTGATTTATTTTGAACTTAAGGGAAAGGCAGATTAGATAGATATATTTCCAGCTCTCTAAGGAAAGTAATTCGTTCCTTTAACCTGCATTTCCCGAAATAGTTAGGATCGGGTGCGTTTTTTAGGTTGCAGATGGCTTGCATCCAGCTCAATGGGCACATAGCGGTTGCTTAAGAATAACAATAAAACCCGCACACGCTCTGTCCCTGGTAATCGGGTATCAAAAATCGCTTCATACCCTTCGAATGGTCCATAATTAACCCGTACGATGTCTCCTTTGTGCAATGTATCGAAAACTTCACCACCTGCCTTAGCAATCTCCTCAACTCGCTGTTGAATGGCATGGATTAAATTATCCGGTACAGGTGAAGGCTCTCCACCGAAGCTTACCAATCCAGTTGTATGCGGTAACCATTGGAACGTGGATAATCCCACATCATCAATATCTGCTCGAATAAATAGATAGCCTGGAAAATATGGGACGAACTTGCGTGCACGTGGATTCACTGGATTGACACGCAGGCGCGGATAGAACACTTCGAAACCGCGCTCACGCACTTGTTTCCAAACGACGTCTTCTTTCCGGGGTTTACTGCGTAATGCATACCAATGCAGGGTCATTGTATTAATAGACTCCGATTAATATTTACTAAAATAATTTATCATCATACCACCTGATACCCCGATATGCGTGAGACGATCTTCCGAATCATCCACGCGGGGAGTAACAATATCATATGGATCAATACTGTTGAAGCGATGACCAGGATGATTGCATCCAATGCAGACTTGATGGCAGTACCCAACTGAGATAATAACCATGGACCTGCACCCAAGAGCAGCACCAATCCAGAAAAGGTCACCATCACGAATATAAGCGGCAACCATGCTCTTCGATCAGAAGGGGAAGGCATCATCGTGCTGCTGATTGTAAATGTCAGGTAAAACCACAACCAGAAATCAGGTTGCCCGATGATGGACCCGAGAGCTAATCGAACAGGTTCTAATTGCCCTTGGGGAAGGCTCTCCCACAATAGGCTTAATTCCAATCGTGATACTCCAGCATATGCAACAAAAATGCCTCCTGCGATCAACGGAGCAGCCCCAATCAATGCATCCCTTACAAAATCCGTCGAGGCTGTTTCTACGTAACCAAGTTGGATCCGCCCACCTGCCACCTTTTTAGGGATGAGGGAAAATCTACCGGTTCTGACACCCAGCAAATGAGCCATGAGAAAATGGCTGGTCTCATGCAATAAGACACCTGGCAGGAATAACAAAGAAAATAAGGCCATCGATATTTCTGGCTGACGAGTGATCAACAAGAAAATTGCTTGAATTTCTCGTTGCAATAATCTTTGAAGGAACAGCAGGGATACCGATAATAAGATCAGGTAAATCAAACTGACCAGGACAGCATTATCCATCAACCTGCAGCAGCCTTTACGACGGGGATAAATTCAGATGCCCTGAGGCTTGCTCCCCCGACCAGCGCACCATCAATATCCGCTTGTCGGAAAAATTCTTCTGCATTACTGGCTTTAACTGAACCACCATATAAAACGCGTACATCCTGAGCTGAACTCTCACCAACCATTTGATGCAAAACACGTCTGATGATATCTGCAATGACCTGATTAGCGCCCTCTGCTGTTGCTGCCCGGCCAGTCCCAATCGCCCAAACAGGTTCATAAGCGATCACGACAGAGCTAATTGAGGCAGAATCGACATCATCCAATCCTTCCTGCACTTGCCTGGCTACCACAGCTCGTGTGAATCCCGCCTCATTCTCCTCAAGCGTCTCACCCACACATATAATCGGTACAAGTCCATGGGCTAAGGCAGCTTTTACTTTACGATTAACACCCTGATCCGTCTCTCCGAAGTGTGCTCGTCTCTCAGAATGGCCGATGATTACATACTTGCAGAACTCTGCCACCATGGCTGAAGAAACCTCACCTGTGTACGCTCCTGATTCTTCCCAATGCATATTTTGCGCGCCAACACCAATATCGGTTCCTTCCAACATGGCAGACACGGGTAATATGGATGTAAACGGCGGACAGAGGACAATTTCGACCCCTTGGATGGATGTCAGACCGGGTAATAATTCCGCCATCAGAACCCGGGCTTCAGCTACAGATTTAAACATTTTCCAATTTCCAGCCACAAAAGGACGTCGCATACTTACCTCACAATTATTTGGGAATCAGCTTTATATATCGAGAATGTACGTTTTAGTGTAGTTCATTATATGCATTATCTACTTGGATTGATGGGATTATCGATCCATACGACCTGGTTACTCTTCATCCTCAGGATCCATATTTTCTCTAATAAGACTCCAGGTGGTAGAACAGAAAACACAGGATATAAAATGCATCTCCCCGCACTTTTTCTCAAGTTGGGGAGATGCACTTATTATTTCCTACTTGTCCAGTAAAGCCACCAGTCCGGGTAAATCGAGTCCTTCCAGCATTTCCAATGACGCCCCACCCCCGGTTGAGACATGGGTGATCTTATCTGCAAGGCCAGCCTGATTGACAGCCGCTACTGTTTCGCCTCCGCCTATAATCGAGATTGCCTTACTGGCAGCCACAACCTTTGCGACCCCGACTGTTCCTTCAGCAAAGCGTGGAAATTCGAAGACGCCCATCGGACCATTCCAAACGATAGTTCCAGCCTTGGTGAGTGCTTTGCCAAAGTTTTCCACTGTGGCAGGGCCAATATCCAGAATACGCCATCCATCTGGCACTGGTCCCATGGGCATGACTTTCTTCTCGGCATCAGCATCAAACCTGTCGCCAATGACTACATCGACTGGCAGTCGTAAGTGTGTGGTTCCTGACTGTAGCAACTGGCTAGCGGTTTCTAATGCTTCATCTTCACATAAAGAATCTCCTATCGGATAGCCTTGAGCTTTAAAGAAGGTGTTTGCCATCCCTCCGCCAATCAGGACCTGATCAGCTTTAGTCAGCAGATTGCGTATGACTCCGATTTTGTCACTGATCTTTGCCCCTCCAAGAATAGCAATAAAAGGACGCTTCGGATTGGCGATTGCCTGTCCAAGATATTGGATCTCTTTCTCCATTAGAAAGCCAGCTACAGCAGGTAGATAATGTGTCACACCTTCGGTGGAGGCGTGTGCCCGATGGGCTGAGCCGAATGCATCGTTGACGTAGATGTCTGCTAGTGACGCCATCTTTTTGGCAAGCTCAGGCTCATTTTTCTCCTCTTCAGGATGAAATCGGGTATTTTCCAATACAAGGATCTCACCAGGTTTCAGTGACTTGGCAGCAGCATCAGCAATAGGACCAACACAATCCTCAACAAATGCAACCGGCTTACCCAACAATCCACTCAGATGGGCAGCCACCGGTCGAAGAGAAAACTTGGGGTCAGGTCCACCCTTCGGGCGACCGAGGTGGGAAAATAAGATCACTGCAGCCCCATGGTCCAGTAAATAATTCAAGGTTGGCATCGCGGCTACGATACGCGTATCATCGACAACCTTATCATCTTTAATCGGGACGTTATAATCCACCCGTACCAAAACCCGCTTCCCTTTCACATCGACGTCGGTAATGGTTTTCTTTTTGAACATATTCCCTCCATACTGATATAAAGAATGCGGATCATAATATAACGATCCGCATTCTACCTTGTAGATTATAGAGATTTCGCCAACAAAGCTGCTAAATCGGCCGTACGAACGGAATAACCCCATTCATTATCATACCAAGCGACAATCTTGGCAAAATTGTTCTTTTCCTTACCCAATACCATTGTGAAAGGTAAATCCACCGAAGAACTATGTGGATCGCCTTTGAAATCGATACTCACCAATGGTTCATCCACAGCTTGAAGGATGCCCTTTAATGGACCAGCGGCAGCATCACGGAAGGATTGGCGTAATTCTTCCGTGGTTGTACTTATCTCTAGCTCAACAGTCAGGTCGATCACCGACACCGTTGGGGTAGGGACACGTAAAGCATAACCATCCATCTTCCCTTTGAGATCAGGGATCACCAGGCTGATCGCCTTGGCAGCACCCGTTGTCGTAGGAATAATGCTGAGGGCTGCTGCGCGAGCGCGGCGCAGATCACTGTGAGGCAGATCCAAAATTTTCTGATCATTGGTATAGGCATGGATCGTGGTCATGAATCCACGTACGATCTTATATTTGTCGTGGACAACTTTGACTGCCGGGGCGAGTCCATTGGTTGTGCAGGATGCATTGGAGATAACGTGGTGATTCTTGGGGTCATACATAAAATCATTCACACCCAAGACGACCGTTAAATCTTCCCCTTCGGCAGGTGCTGAAATGATCACCTTCTTGGCGCCACCCTTGGTGATGTGATTCTCCGCACCTTTTACTTGCTTGCCTTTTTTATTGACCCCATCACTCTTGATGGTAAACAATCCGGTGCTCTCGATGACAATATCTACCCCAATTGATCCCCAGGGGATATTGGATGGGTCTGTCTCTTTATATACTTTGACCGGCTTTCCGTCCACATAAAGGGCGCCATCTTTCACCTCGACAGTACCGTCGAAACGACCGTAATTACTGTCATATTTTAGTAAATGTGCCATTGTTGGCAGGTCGCCTATATCATTAAATGCTACAACTTCCAATGTATCAGGATGGTAATCCCGAATGGCTTTGAGCACCTGCCTGCCGATCCGCCCAAATCCATTAATTCCAACTTTTGTCGCCATTTTTTCCTCCATACATGATTATTTACAGCAGTTCATAACACCTTATGAACGACTGTTTATTACAATGAGAATTCCTTGCAGTTGACTATTCTACCAAAGGTCCTGTACGTTCTTGATATAAATCCATCAATGCCTTGGCTAATTTAGTGGAATCATGCCTCCAGGGCTTGTCTTCATCTACCAAATCTGCCTGGTAAGTGGGATATTCTAACTCACTGTCTGGAAGGGTCTTAACCCATTCGGTCCCGGGGGTTAAATGTCCATCAAATTGATTATTAATTACTACAATATCGAAAATCATACCCCCAACATGTTCATTTATGATCCTGAGATGATCCTCACAGGTATAACCTTCCGTTTCACCTGGTTCTGTAGCCACATTGCATACATAGATTTTTAATGCCCGGCTTGCCTGGATGGCTGCTGCAATATCTTGCACAAGCAAATTGGGCAGGATGCTGGTAAATAAACTCCCCGGACCAATCACGATCAATTCTGCAGCTAATATTGCCTGGATGACTTGTGGGTAAGCTGATGGATTGCTGGGCTCAAGCCACACCCTCTGTACATCACCTGGAAATTTGGGGATTGTGCTTTCCCCTTCAATCCTTACTTCACTGGCGGTTTCAGACAGCTGCATATCAGCAACCAGCCGTACATCATGCAAAGTCGCTGGCAATACTCGCCCATGAACTGCCAGGACTCGGCCAGACTCGACCACCGCTTCTTCGAAGCTGCCTGTTATCTCAGAAAGTGCACTGATGAATAAATTCCCAAAAGGATGTCCATCAAGCTCCGTGCCACCGTCTGAGAAGCGATATTGAAAAAGCTGGGTCATTAACGCTTCATCATTCGATAAGGCTGCCAGGCAATTGCGAATGTCACCTGGAGGTGGAATGCCATGGGAACGTCGTAAACGACCTGACGAGCCACCATCATCAGCCACAGTGACAACCGCAGTGATATTATAGCTATAGGATTTTATACCTCTTAACAGGGTCGCTAGTCCATGTCCACCCCCGATGGTTACAATACGAGGTCCACGTTCTCTTCTACGATGATCAGTGAGCTGATCAATCACAGGTTTCCCCGTCCGTCGGAAAGGCGCTAAAAGGGATCGATTGATACCCAATATTCCTGTTATTATCAGCCCAGCCCCTAATCCACCAAAAATTAATACACGTAACGGACGGCTTATGATACGCAGGGAAGCAAAAGATAGAATTGGCAACCACCATGTGTCAGGAGCATTCCTATATACATCCAACACAAGTATTGCCAATCCTACCCCTAGCAGCGTGGTACCCAGCAGGATTAAGAGAATCCATCGTTTAACACCCAAACCCGGAACCAGCCATCTTAGCTGGGTGGAAATTCGCTTCCAGTAATTAGATAACCGTGTATCCTTTTTCTTTGTCATTCCAACCCATGATGATAGCAGTCTTTAGGTATCTCGTCAACAATAAACTATGCTATACTTTTCGCCATGGTTAGTAATTTTATCGTAGCCGATGTTGGGGGTACTCACATACGTGCAGCTTGCTTCCCGACCGATAGCCATATACCATCCAATTTAAAACGGATCACAACCAAAGGACCAGGAACGCCCCATGAACGATTGATCAATTTGATTGCTTCGATTGTTCCAAAGGGTGAGGAGATTGCTGCAATCACAATTGCTTCTCCAGGACCTCTCGATCCTTTCGAAGGAATTATCTTTGATGCGCCTAATATTCCCGGCTGGAAGGATCTGCCTTTAAAAAAATTAATCCAAGACCAGTTCAAAGTTCCGGTAGCAATTGGCAATGATGCTAATTTGGCTGCGCTTGGTGAGTGGCGCTTTGGTGTTGGGGTTGGGCATCGCCACCTGATTTATATTACCGTCAGCACTGGGATTGGCGGAGGGGTGATCATCGATAATCAAATGTTGCTTGGTGCCCATGGATTGGCAGCCGAGCTCGGACACATCACGGTGATTCCTGATGGTCCCCTCTGTGGATGTGGAATGCGCGGGCATTTGGAAGCCGTATCCTCCGGACCTGCAATTGTTCGATGGATTGAACAAGAATTAGATAAGGGTATGTTCTCTTCTCTAACAACAAAAAGACCATTAGAAGCTATCGATGTCGCTAATGCAGCGCGCAAGGGTGATGAGCTTGCCCAGGCTGCCCTTGCCCGTGCCGCTACCCACCTTGGAATTGCCATTGCAGGGTATCTTCATGTTTTCAATCCAAGCCTGGTGATTATTGGAGGTGGTGTCTCCCAAAGTGGTGATATTTTTTTTAACCCTTTACGCAAAGCGGTAAGCGAACATGTTCTTTCCAGTAAGTACCTGGAGGGACTGACCCTCACACCATCTACCCTGGGGGATGAGGTTGGCTTGATGGGCGCATTGGCGCTTGCTCAAACATTAGACCTGCCAACACCATGATAGCTATAAGCAAACGTTGGGAGGTGGCCTCACCCCCTCCACCTGAGACCATTCAGGAGCTGAGTGGCTATCCCCCAATCCTTCGTCAAATTCTTTATAACCGCGGCTATCGCACCCATGAGCAGGCACGTGCGTACCTGGAAGCTCAGCCTCCACCGGGTGCACAGGCTACCAACCTGCTCAATCTACCAAAAGCAGTCGATCGTATCAACTATGCCATCCAACACCAGGAACAGATAGTTGTCTATGGTGATTACGATGCAGATGGTGTGACCGCCACCGCTTTGTTAGGGTTAGCCCTAAAAGCCCTGGGAGCACAGGTAAGGGAATATATCCCTAATCGTTTTGATGAGGGGTATGGCTTGAATCTTGAAGCCTTGCAAGGGTTATATGAAGAAGGGGCAAACTTAATCATCACCGTGGATTGTGGGATCCGCTCATGGGAAGAAGCGGAATATTCACACTCTGTCGGGATGGATTTGATCATCACCGATCATCATTATCCACTCGACGTATTACCACCTGCTTTTGCGATTATTAATCCAAAACAGCCTGGAGATATATATCCGGAAAAGAATCTTGCTGGAGTGGGGTTAGCCTATAAGCTCGTCGAAGCTTTGTTTCAATCGGGGGATAATCCACACCTAGATTCCCGAGAGTATCTCGATCTGGTAGCACTTGGTACGGTGACAGATCTTGTACCATTGACGGGGGAGAACAGGACACTCGTCCGTACAGGTTTGGATTATATACGCCAACCCAGGCGTCAGGGAATCCTGGCATTGATTGCAGTTTCTGGCTTGTCATCTTCCCGCATCACTACCACCGATATCAGTTTCGCTTTAGGACCGAGGTTGAATGCCTCTGGCAGGTTGGAATCTGCATTAGCTTCTTTAAACCTGCTTACCTCCCAAGATGTAAAAGAAGTGGGTCAGCTTGCCCAATGGCTGGAGATCCAAAACCGCGAACGACAAAAGATCACGCGTGAAATCCAAGCACACGCTGAACAGATAATAACCGCCGATGAAAAAATTCCCTACCTGCTATTTGCAGCTGATGCGAGCTATAACGCTGGTGTGGTTGGATTGGCGGCCTCAAGACTTACAGAGCAATTTTATCGCCCATCGATCATCGCTAGTATCGGTGATCAATTCACCCGAGGGTCTTGTAGAAGTATCCCTGAATTTCACATCACTCAAGCCTTGGACCAATGTAAAGATTTGCTGGAGCACCATGGTGGCCATGCTGCTGCTGCAGGTTTTACCGTTCATAATGAGCTTCTTGCTACATTAGTTGATAAACTGCAGAAGATCGCCGAAGAACAGCTTGCGGAACAAGACCTGCGCCCAAAGCTCTTCGCTGAAGCAGAAGTACCTCTCTCTGAGCTGAAACCAGATTTGCTTAAATATCTTGATTGGCTGCAACCTACTGGAATGGGAAATCCCGCCCCGATTTTCATGTCCAGAGGTTTGAAGGTAACCCGCCAAAGGGCAATCGGTGCAGATGGCTCACATTTAAAATTATCCGTGACGGACGGTAAGATAACCTATGACGCGATTGCCTTCAGGCAGGGTCATTGGATTGCGCAACTTCCCCCATCTATAGACTTGATGTATTCTTTTGAGCTCAATGAGTTCAATGGTCAGGTATCGCTTCAGTTAAATGTCAAAGATATCCGCCCATCGCTCGGGTAGATTCTGCGCAAGGTTCAATCAACAAAACGATATTTGAATAATGTCCACATAGCAATAAATGCATCTTTCATTTTGATCTTTTTCCCCTCTGAATAATCACGCGGATTAAATGTAATTGGAACTTCGTAGATCCGCACCTTACGTTTAAGAATTTTCGAAGTAAATTCCGGTTCGAACTCAAAGCCACGCGCATGCAGGGTCATATTTTGGGCAATTTCACGCCGAAAGAGTTTGTAGCCGGTTTCCATGTCGGTGAGTATATTGTTGTATAGGATATTGGTGACCAAAGTTAATATTTTATTGGCAACCATATTCCAAAACATGACCGGTCTCCGTCCTGCCCCAAGAAACCTTGAGCCGTATACAACATCCGCAATCCCCTCCTGAATGGGTCGCAGTAGGACAGGATATTCACGTGGGTCGTACTCCAGGTCAGCATCCTGGATCAAGATCAAATCTCCACTTGCACTTTCAATCCCAGTGCGGACAGCTTTCCCCTTCCCTTGATTACGTTCATGGTAGATGACCTTGACAATCCCGTTCCCATCGATCTGCTTTAATAGGTCGCGACTGCCATCAGTCGATCCATCGTCGACAGCCACGATCTCGTCCACCAAACCTGTCGCCTCAACTCTCCGTATGATTTCTTTGATGGTCTTCACTTCATTGTAAATTGGGATGATTACAGATAATTTCATGGGTGTATTTATTCCTTATTTAAATTTTATCCTATAATTGTATTATAGGAATTCGATAAAAGTTGCTTGCCATGCTATAATCATTTGGGTATATTATCAATTCGTAATAAACACCGGAGGTTGAGCGATGGATACATCTACACGTGCACGACCGATTATGGGGACAGGAAGTGGTGTGTTTTCCCCTCCTATTCTACAAAAGGTAGAAGACACTGGTCTGTCTCCTCTATGGTTACAGGATCTGGCGCTGAAAATTCTTTACTTTCAAGGTTATCTCACTGGTTTTAAGATTGCGGAAGAAATGGCACTACCATTCACAGGCATCGTCGACCAGCTCCTTGAAGCATTGAAGCGGGAAAAATTTGTTGAAGTGAAAACCTCGCAGATCGGTCTGGGTGAGGGTGCATACTTATACGCAATCACTGGTGCTGGTAGCGATCGGGCGCGCGAAGCTTTGGAACGGAGCCAATATGCTGGACCAACTCCGGTCCCGATCCAGATCTATAACGAGTCAGTTCTCCGGCAGGCACAGGGACGGCCTACGATTACCAATCGAACGATGCATCAAGGCCTTTCTCATCTGGTGCTCGACGAACCTACCTTTGAACGTATTGGCCCTGCTGTCAATTCTGGCACATCCATATTCCTTTATGGCCCTCCTGGGAATGGAAAAACGAGTGTCGCCAGGGCTATTGGGAATATGATCCTGCATGAAAGCCTGTTCATTCCATATGCAATCTATATCGATGGGCAAATTATAAAAATGTATGACTCGGTTAATCATCAGCTCTCAACCGACGAACAGGCTCCATCCGGTAACGCAGGTACTGGTCGCACCACCGCAAGGAGGGATATGCGCTGGGTCCGCATCAGACGGCCGTTCATTATATGCGGGGGCGAATTAACTTTAGCCGGTCTCGATTTGGTTTTCGACGATGTACACAAATATTATGAAGCCCCATTCCAGGTGAAGGCAAATGGTGGCATATTACTTATCGATGACTTCGGGAGACAGCTTGTTCGCCCACGAGATCTTTTAAATCGTTGGATCGTACCGCTAGAAAATCGAATAGATTTCATGACCCTGCACACGGGGCGTAAAATTGAAATCCCCTTCGACGTGCTCGTGGTATTCTCAACCAATTTACCACCACGAGACCTTGTAGACGAAGCATTCTTACGACGCTTAAGGCATAAGATTGAGCTTGGTGATCCCACTTTTGATGCTTATCGAGAGATTTTTAAACGAGTCGCCTCTGCCAAAGGTGTTCAATACAATGACGAAGGTCTGGCATATTTGCTCCAGGAATGGTATATCAAACGGGCGCGCAAGCTACGCTCTTCTCATCCACGTGATCTGTGTGATCAGATTCTTGATATCGCCCGGTATATTTCCGTTGAGCCCGTCGTGACCCGCGATTTGCTGGATAGGGCAGCCAGTGCTTACTTCGTCGAGTTATAAATCCATTTATGCCTGAAGAAAAGCACAGCCTAAATTACAGCAATCTCAATCGACCAATCATTTTCGCACACCGCGGCTCCAGTGCCTATGCCCCTGAGAGTACACTGGCAGCTTTTAAGCTGGCAATCCAGCAACACGCCGACGCGATAGAGCTGGATGCAAAGCTCTCGGCGGATGGTCAAGTCGTAGTGATGCATGATGAGACGGTTGACCGGACTACGGATGGTTCTGGATGGGTTAACTCATTGTCTTTAGCTGAATTGAAGAGACTTGATGCTGGTTCTAAATTCAGCCTAACATACCAATCAGAAAAAATTCCAACCCTGGCGGAAGTATTTGAGGTTATCGGGAATCAAATATTTATCAATGTGGAATTGAAAAACATCTCTTCCCCGATTGATGATCTTCCAGATAGAGTCGTTTCGCTTGTTAAGCAGTATCGGTTGGAAAATAGTGTCATTCTCTCCTCATATAACCCAATTGCATTAATCCGAGCCCGTTTTCTTCTTCCAAAAGTCCCCTTGGGGCTCATCACCTTCCGGGGATTAGCAAAAGCGACCCTTCGTTCAAGAATGGTGCGCTTCGGTCCGCTTCTTGCCTTGCATCCCGCATCGATGGATGTTACGCCGGAATTAATCCATGCAGCTCACCAAGCGAAGTGCCGTGTTCATGCCTATGCAGTAAAGCAGCCTGATGAAATGCAACGATTATTCGAGCTGGGTGTAGATGGCATTTTCACTGTTGACCCCCCATTAGCCCTAAAAGTGTTAGCTGAGATAGAAGCGGAGCAGTCAGGGGCGAATCCTGGTTGACCAGGTGCTTTCATATCCTAAAAGAGGGGGATAATCGATATAACATGCCCATATTTTCCTTGCAGTATTACTTGAACCGCCTTCCGTATAAAACAAGGAAATCTGATTAGCATCCTGGTTCTTCCGAGAAGTTAGCAGATCTTTTCCAGCCAATCAGCCACTCCGGCTAGATTCTCGAATGTATAATCCGGCATAAAAGCGGAGTCTTTCAAATCTTCGAGTTTCGTTTCACCGCTCAAGACCAATACAGTGGTAATACCACTCGTCTGACCAAGCGCAATATCCGTATACAACCGGTCGCCGATCATGGCCAACTGGTTGATTCGCAGGTTCATTTTGACAGCTGCAGCTTCCACGATGAGTCGATTAGGCTTACCTACCACTAGGTCAGGTTGTCTGCCCGTTGCAGCTTTGACAAAGGCAATCATTGCGCCAACATCCGGCATAAACCCTTTTTCAGTAGGACAGTTGAAATCTGGATGAGTAGCGATGTAAGGAACACCCGCACGGACAAAATCGCATAACGTCCACAGCTTCTGATAAGTCAGGGTTGTGTCGAACCCAAGCACCAGAAATTGTGGTTCCTGCTGTACGAGTTGAAAGCCGTACTGGCGGAATTCTTCTTCGAGGGATGGGGTACCGACCAAATAAAGATGGGCTCCAGGATGCTGTTCTTTTAAATAGATTGCAGTTGCCTCTCCTGATGTCAGCACCGATTCTTCAGCGATGGGAAGCCCAAGGTGACGGATCTTCTCTGCATACTGACTCCGATGTTTGGAGGAATTGTTCGTGAGGAAGAGAAACTCTTTCTTCTGATCGCCCAATAAGTCAATGAAGCGCAATGCACCTTCAAGCAGCCGATCGCCCAGGTAGAAAGTGCCATCCATATCTAGTAGAAAGCCACGAACAGTGCTCAATTTCTCAATGCTTCTCATCTTGAAAACCTTTTTGATAAAAATCACCGCTTCTTAAGTTCATGCCTGCCAGGTCGTAGAGGATGCTCGGAGATCCTGGAAACGCCAGGGATTTACCTGCCCCGAAGATTGTACCACTTACGAAACCAGTCACAAGTAAGGTGTCGAGGATTACTTCCATGCCTCTGGTACAAAACAATCTGTCAGACATCTCTGGACATCTTTATGTGCTTCTACTTAGGATGGTGTCCAGGATCATTACGATTTTAGTTGTCTTGATTTTTATTGCCGTTGTGTTATGATTCGCGGGTTGTAAATTTCGTAATGGAGCATTATGTTGACCAACTTAATTGATGCGATGGAACATGCTATTCGGGAAATCATGCAGTGGCCTGAAAAGACTGTTCAGATCTTTCACCACAATGATTCCGATGGGCTTAGTTCAGGCGCGATACTTACCCGCGCATTTGAAAGGCAAGGGTATAAGGTCAAGCGCTTCTGTTTGGAAAAACCTTATCCTGCAGTGCTCAGAAAGGTTTACGAACAGGAGGGATGCATTCTCATCTTTGCTGATTTTGCAGGCAGAATCGCTCCGTTGCTTTCAGAATTGAATAAGGGAAGAAATTTGACGTTGATCCTGGATCACCATGTTGCCGAAGCCTCAACCGATCCAAGAGTCCACAATCTCGACCCTGATCTATTCGGATTGAAAGGGGATCGAGATATTTCGGGTTCAACAACCTGTTATTTATTTGCGCTGACTCTTGATCCAATCAATCGTGACATGGCTCACATTGCAGCCATCGGAGCGGTGGGGGATGGTTTTTTTGTAGATGGACGGCTGGTGAGTCGGAACCGTGAAGTAACACTAGAAGCTGTTCAGCAGGGTAAAATCGAGATCAGGGAACACGCGAATGGGGAGCATTACCTTTTAACAAGCTCCAAAGGTCAAATATCCTGCATTGAAGTGGGAGACTATCTCGATTTATTGGGAGGGGTGGGCTATTACCAACATGGACCAGACATGGGGGTCAGGGTATGCCTCGAGGGATTTTCACCACAAGCGGACCAGATGGTAGAAGAATTAAAAGCGATCAGGACGAAGGTATTTGCCGAAGAGATTACCAGGCTTAAATCAGGTGAATTGAAAC
>Ga0154648_1192_pt1 | contig 14399 bp, 13 predicted proteins | sample Rifle2008BG13ft_FD_116077 | JGI IMG/M metagenome (GOLD analysis project Ga0154648, IMG submission 116077) | Chloroflexi bacterium RBG_13_48_10
TATCCAAAACGAACCTTACCAGTATCTACGTATGTTGTTTCGATCTGACGACCCGCGTCAGCGGCAAAGCGCCCGCAGTATGGTCATTGGTAATCGCTAAATTCGATGATCGTGACCTCGGCGTTGGGGTCACCTTTAAATTGGGTGGTATTGCTGATCAGGTAATCCATCAGCTGCTGCTGGCTTTCTGCAATAGCAGTTGGATCCGTTGTGGGGGTTGGTAAGGTGGGTTGATCCGTGGAAGTTGTTGCTTCCGACGATATCACTGCAGCAATATCTCCAGCTGTATCTGCCTCCTTATTCAACAACGGCCGACCAAAATACCCTAGCAACAACCCAACCACCAGGGCGAGTACAGCCAGTGCCGGGGTCCACCATGATTGGATGACCACGGTCAGGGCTGGTTTTTTTTCTTCAGTTTGGGCAGGCATGTTTTCTTCTATCGGTGTTGGCTTGTCTTCTTCTTGAGGTTGATCTGTCATTAATCTTCTCCTTTTAAAATGTGGCACAATTTTATCATATCCGTCCGGGTATTTTATTGAGGGCAATCAGGTAGGCACAGCCATATGAATGGACACCTGCCAATTAACAGTGAAATAAAAGGAAAGCGAAAAGGGTGTTGACTCTAGTAGATACAGGCAACAATATTACTTCAAAATTAACAATTACTCACATTAGTTCTCAATCAGACCCCCTGCCATGTGGATTGATCGAGTACCATAGCTTACCAACTGTGTCGAATGTGTCACCAGGACAATAGTAATTCCCGAGTCAAGATGGACCTGCCGGAACATTTCCATGATTTCAGTTTCAGTTTGCTCATCCAGATCACTGGTCGGCTCGTCTGCCAGCAGGAGCTCAGGTTGGTTTAACAATGCACGCGCTACGACCACCCGCTGTTGCTGTCCAGCAGAAAGCTGGCGAGGGTAAGCATTCAGCTTATCTATCAATCCTACCTTTTCCATTAGCTCTCGTGCACGTGGATTCCCAGCCTCCTTGACATGATCGATGCTGAAGATGGTGGGCAACAATACATTTTCGAGGGCAGTCAATGAAGGCAGCAAGCTGGGGAATTGAAATATAAAGCCTATTTTCCGGTTACGCAGCTGGGATTGCTGTAAATCGGTAAGACTCCACATATTCTGCCCCTCCAGTAAGACTCGACCAGAGCTGGGACGGGTCAGTCCGGCAATCAGATTAAGCAAAGTTGTCTTGCCAGAGCCGGATCGACCTGTGATGATCAGGAATTCACCTCTATTAATTTCTAGGGTGGTTTCCAGCACAGCATGGATGGCATTCTCCTTGCTCATCCAATAGGTTTTACTTACTTTATCCAACTGGATCATTGCTTTTACTCGCGCATCGCCAACGCCGGTTCCATATGACTGATCCGGTAAGCCGGGATCATCGCCGCCAGGGTGACGCAAACCAGTGCCAGGAGCAGTCCGACTGAAATCTCAATCAATAATAATCCAGGGTCAGGCAGCAGGAATGGGAATCCGAAGGAGCGCATGATTAGATTACGGAAGAGGAAAATCACCAAGACGGTAAATGTAATCCCTGCCAGCCCACCCTCCAAAGCCAGGATACTGGCTTCCAATAATAAGGAACGTAATACAAAATTCCTTGTTGCTCCCATCGCCCTTAATACTCCCAGCTCGCGTCGCCGCTCATTGGCTGCCATTGAAAAGACCAGACCAATCATCAAGCCTGACAGCACCAAGGTGATCCCGAGGACCAGCAGAATACTGGCTAACAGACCGTTCATCTGTTGGCGATATGCCTGGAACATATTCGGGCTGGTGATGGGGGTTACTCCGGGCACCTGCCGTATGATTTCCGCCGAAATGGACATTGGATCGACACCTGGTGCCAGGCGCACCAGCACGGATGAGATACTATCTTCGGGAATGATCAGAGGCTGTAGAGCCAGCTCAGGCGAGAGGCGAGCAATGTCTTTTGCTGTTTCAAATGTAAGGAACATGCTCTGGTCCAATCCGGTACCAGTTGGTTCAATATTGGCTTTTAGGGTAACAAAATACCCGTAGATCTTGATATTCTGCTCTCCCTCTGGGACAAAGACATACGTACCACCTACAGCCTCGCCTAAGGATAATCCCCGGCCGATGGTGCTCTCCAGCCAGGGTTCAATGGCGAAATCTGTCTCGGGGTCGTAGGCAACCAAGAACATGGATGCCACCGAACAGCACGAAGCATTATTAAGTGTCGAGAGATACAGCTGGGGGGTAGCTGCAGCCACGCCCGGGATCGCTGCAATCTTCGCCAGGTTGCTTTCCGGCATCCAAACTTCCGTTGGATTACCCATCAAAAGGGCAGTCTCTACTTTAGTTGTCGTCCCCTCCGGAACGACAATGATATCCGCCCCCAAACGGTCATTTGCCAGGCGCAGGCTGTTCTCGGTCCCACGCAGGATTAACATGATGGCAATGGCGAAACCTGCCACCAGGAAGGCACAGATCGCCACTACCCAACTCCGGAAGGAACTGCCAGCGATGTTTCTTAACGCGAGGCGGGTCAGGTTCATCCTGGATTAAACTGGCTGATCCTGCTTCTTAAAGGAAAGCCACAGTCCGACCGAGCTGGCGACGACAACTAAAATCCCGCATAAGATGAGGATGGGTCGCATCACACTGGAGCAGATCATTTCCGGGTTGGCACACACCCCAATCAGATTGGTGGGGATCAGGATAATGATAATCCCCAGGATCATACCCAGGATCGAAAGGTTGCGAAAAACCATCCTATTATTATTGACCAAGAACATTATCCCAAGAACAAACAGTGGAACCGCCACCATCAGTTCTGCTACACCGCTCCAGTGACACTTCATCGGAACGGTCTTACCATTTTCCAACACAATCGCCTTGCCTTGTGATTGGCAATCGGTGAACATCGGGGCGATAGCAACAACGAGTGATAAAACAATCAGGACTGCACCAATGATTTTCATAGAATCTCCGTCGTTATCGTGCGTATTATTTCTATTGTTTAGGATGTTCTCATTTACTTAACTGGAACGTGCTCGAAGATGTATTCTCCCAAATTTACGGTAACCTGTGCACCAGACTGCAAAGGAACCGGCGCATTGACCAACATCACATAACCAATCTGACCGGCTTGATTGGGACGGGCGAAAAGAGGACCGATCACGGGCATAACTGGGACTTCGTTATAAACAGCACCAGTTGCTTCGTCGATGATATACAAATCTGCCAGCTGCCAATGGCGTGCTAGAGCTGGTGGGGCTTTGAACTGAACCAGGATTAAACCGCTCTCCGTGCCCAGGCTGACTCCTAGCAATTTGACCTTCGGCTCCTCCACCGCCTGCGTCTCAGGAGTAGCGGCTTGTAGTGTGGCGTTGCTGCCCTGTGGAGTGGTTGGTACCTGGATAAAGCCAGGCGAGGGGGAAAAGGCAGTCTGGTCAGGCGCAGAGGCTGGGGCATTGGCGTTCTGAATTAATAAGGTAGCCTGGACCTGGGCCTGGAGCACCATTGCCGTAGCTTCGGCGCGCTGGATAATGACAGTCGCTTCAGCGGCTGCTTGATCAACAATTGCCGGTTCTGAGTTTGAACTACGCCCTGCGGCGCAGCCAGCGATAAAGAGTAATCCGGCTATAGAAATGAACAGGAGCAGCCAGCTGACTGGATGCTGATGGTGTTTCAAGGCCGCACCGTCATCACCCCTCGGTACATGCGGTGGGAACAGAAGAACTGGAATTCCCCCACTTGCTGGGGCGTGAATTCCAGTACCTGCTTGTCGCTCTCGTTGGCCAGTCTCAAAGAGTTAGGACTTTGTGGGTTATCCGGGAAGATTAACTCATTGCCGCAGCCCACCTGTCCAAGCTGGCGGAAAGTCATCTGAACAGGCACACCGGCTTTTACGGAGAAGCGCAGTGGGTCATAACCGCCAGGCGTCACCACCAGGGTAAATTCCTGGACACCCTGGTCGTTGATTGGGATCTCCACCGGTGGCGGTGGAGCCATTTCTTTAATCACAGGAGTAGCCACCACAAATGAAAAAACCTGCTGGCTGGAGGCCGGACCCAGGGTTTCGGCGATTTCGAGGATACGCTCTCGGGGGAGTATATCCACGTTTGAAGTGTAGACCGAAGTGCGCAACGGGCCGATATCCACCCACAATGCCGCCAGGCTATCGCCCTGCGTCAGCAGCCAGCCCTTGCCCCACTTGGTCTCAACCGGCCGGGATGCGGCCAGGATTTCCATATCCGGATTGATCGGCACCCACTCGCGAACAAACAGGACAGCCCCCTGGGCGGTAGGATAGGCCAGTTGTACCATTGGCTCGCCACCCGGACCGCTTTGGTTGACAGTGATCTCCATTTTTTCCCGGTCAAACTCGGGTGGTAAATAGGCAGGGATCAGGATTTGGAAGGGCATATCACCCTGAACGCTAAATACCAGGCTGGCTTCCGGCGCATCGCGCGGTGCTTGAGCCCGGCTCCTGGCCCCCCATACCCCCAATGCCAATAATCCAACGAGGACGACTCCACCCACGAGATACCACCTGCCCCACCGAAGAGGCTGGCTTTGCTTAGATCGTTGTATTTTTTTCTTCAAATCCATCGGTTCTTGTCTTTACCGTTAAAGAAGGCGTACAGTCATTGGAAAGTTAACCTATTCTCCGGATTTCAAACTGCTCAATTTCCGGCGGGCTCATATCACCCGCCGGAAATTATGAAAATTAGATAATGGTTATGGTAACGGCATAATCATAGTAAACATGCCACCTGGATAGGTGCCGTTGTTGGTAGCTTTGTAGTCGTCGTGGTTATGGAAGGGAAACAACTGTCCTGTTGTCGGGACACCTTGTGCGCCTGTCACAATTGGCCCACCAATGTAGTCTACTCCACCGAGATCCGGGATTACAGGCAAGCCGGTTAGCGTGTTGCTCGCCGGTAAATTGGTCGCGGGGTCGTATCTGGTCTGCGTACCGCCCGGGTATGTGGCGGTGACTGTTACCTGACCAAAGTCAATCAGCCAATCGTAAGTCTCACCCGAGCCAATGTTCAGCGTATTTTTTTCCATTCCCTGTCCAAAGGGGGATCCTGGAGCGTTTGCCCATGGCCAGGCGCGCTGGTCCGAGCCGATCACCTTGCCATGGAGGCCGTGCATGTGCATGGGTTGGGTCTCATAGCCCATATTGATCATGCGGAGCAAGACTTTCTCCTGCGCGCCGACGCTACCCGTGATGAATGGATCATAGCCCGGATGCGCCGCGATCCAGTCGGCCCATCCATTAGCACCAGGCAACCCCACGTGGATCGTATTGGGGAAAGATAGGCCGTTGAGGAACCAGTATGCCGGGTGGTAGTTGATGCCGTTATAGTCCCCGCTGATCTCTTCAGCTACATGCTGGGCAGGGCCGATCTCAGATTCGAGAAGCACATAATCCTTGGCATACTTCCAACCGTATAAAGTCCCGCCAGCGCCCGAGCCGGGACCGGTCAGTGCCGCTGCGTCGTTTTTGTTATAGACCACCAGCGCACCATACATGCCCATCTGTACGTGGATCGAGGCTTCCTGATGGCAGTGGTACATGTAGGTACCGGCGTACTTTGGTGAGAACATGTACACCACTACATTGCCTGCACCAGGCACGAATCCCCCGTTAGCCGAGCAATCGTTGTGGGTTGTCCCATCAGCGCAAAGGTTAGCGGGCACCGCCCCCACAGAAGTCTCTGGGACGCCATCGTTGGCCGCGTCGACATCCAGCCCATGCAAGTGGATGCTGTGCGGGTCATTCGGCGCAGTGGGATTTGTCGTGCCCAGGTTCTTCAGGCGGATCTCCACCACATCGCCCACTGAGGCATAGATCAGCGGCGCTGGGAACTGGGCGTGGCCTAGCAGTTCTGCTTCTGCCGCGGTAATCGGACCGCCAGTTGGTGCGGGTGCACCAGCGAGGATGGAACCGTTGCCATTGTAGAGGTAACTCTCCCATAATTGAGTATCGGCAGCACGATCGCCAGCAGGCGTTACGCTTTTCTGGTAGGTGAGCGGAACACCGGCGCGCCCGCCCACAAAGCCATAGTTGTACACCGCAGCACCATCCGCCAGGGGAATAAAGCCATCCGTGGCGTACAAGTTATAAACGATCGAGGCGCCGGGTTTAGCAGCCTGCGCCGTCTGAGTCTGGTCCGGTGCGAAACTCAACAGGCTGATGATGAGCACTACGCATAACAAAACAATAAATCTTTTTTTACTCTGCATTCTTTATCCTCCTGAGCTGACATCCATTAAGGATCCAGCTCATTGATGAACTGGAGATTAGTTTTGATAAGAGCGTGTTGGTATCGTCTCTTGTGTGTCAATTGCCTCCTTTCAGCCTGGCTTGGGGCAATAGATCCACCACTTTACCGGTGGATTCAATGTTCATCCAAGTTTTCGGGTCTCCAACACAGGAATTCCCAAAAAACTTGTCGGATGAATATTCCCATTAGCCAGGTATCAGCGCTGACGGCAGTATTAAAAAAGGGGTTTCTCACACCATCCCCTGGCTAAATGAGAATCTATTAATATTATATCTAATTGTGTTAGAAAATACAATAGGGTGTTTTGTTACCCAGGTGTTATCTTAGAAAATCGGTGAGTGAAAACCGGCAGATATGAAAGCTTCCATCCGTGATGGTAGTAAAGTGTTATTATGACCATAGAGAATAATAATATATATTTATCCATTATGTTCATATTTTCCTGGCAGTGTTGTAATTTTTACAGCCGAATAGTACCAAGGGATGAAGCAGTGAAAGGCAACTTGTAATGAAACGCAGTATAAATAACGCACGATGCTAAAAAGCTATGATAATATTTGTACTTGACAATGATTCAATTATTTTATATAAATAGAAAATAAAACTGAGAGAGGCAGGGGACTGATGGTGAATAAGAGAATTAGAATCATAACTATTGGCATTGGTTTAATTGGTTTAATATTGCCTATTTATACTTCATTGGCAGCTTCTTTATTGAATCAAACATATTTGCCGATGATAGCTAAGCAACCGGCAGTAAATCCTCCTGGGATCATTCCAAACGGGGATTTTGAACAAGGCCCAGTGATTTGGGCCCAATATTCGAGCAATGATTATGATGTAATTTATCCACAACAAGAATTACCTCCGGAGGTTACCCCATATGATGGTATATGGGTAGCGTGGTTAGCCGGCGTCTATAATGAAATCTCATATATTGAGCAACAGGTCTTTGTATCCTCTAGCCTTCCATATCTGTCCTATTGGTATAGGATCATCCCTTCAGAGGGTTGTGTTAATGGATTGGGAATGGTGATCGTTAATTCGGGGGTGGTAGCGGTACATAATCTTTGCACTGCCACAGGCGGATGGGTCCAGGGTGTGATCAATTTGAGTGCTTTCGCTGAACAATCGGTATTAATACAATTCAGAGGTGAGACTGATGGATTTACAAATAGTGATCTATTTTTTGATCATATTGCATTTCAGGGTGCACCGATGGAAAACAACTCAGCTATCAAATAATGAGATTTAATTCAGTATCACAGAATGACTGGAAGAAATCAGCTACCCATATAAAAATCCTTAATCACCTATAAGATAATCACATTTACATTTCTGGAAAACTAAGGGATTACCCCAATTACATATAGGAGCCTGGGTGGTTAGATCATTCAACCCATAGCTTAAAAACGCTTCCTAAATCCTCCAGTCTGCGGTGTTCTCCAGGTCTGCTGGTTGTATCACCAACCAATTACCTTTCTTGGCTGATCAGGGTACTAGATTAGAATTTCCGGCTCCACTCCTTTGGCCAGCGCTCTACAACAACCTTTTTCTGCGTGAAGAAATCCACGGCATCCATGCTCTGTCCATGCTGGTCGCCAAAGAAGGATTCCTTCCAACCACTGAAAGGAAAGAATGCCATGGGTGCTGCAACACCAATGTTGATGCCGATATTTCCAGCATCCACTTCGTAGCGGAACCTACGCGCCGCTGAACCGCTGGCAGTGAACAAACTCGCCTGGTTACCATATACACCACTATTGGCGAGTGAAATCGCTTCATCCATGGTATTGACATGCATCAATCCCAGTACCGGTCCAAAGATTTCTGTCTTCCAAATCTCACTTCCAGGTGTCATATCCATCAGGATGGTCGGACGGACAAACGAGCCGCCCTCGTAGCCATTAATGATCGTTCCCCGCCCATCAACAGGAACAGATGCACCTTCGGAAGCCCCAAGGCCGATCAACTGCTCGATACGCGATCGGCTTTGCTGGCTGATTACTGGTCCCATTTGGACGCCTTCGTCGAGTCCATAACCCACCTTTCGGCTGGCTGCTACATCACACATCGCCTCGTTGAATTGGTGGCGGGCTTCACCCACCGTTACCGCCCACGACACTGCCAGGCAACGCTGACCGGCACAACCAAATGCGGAATCTGCAATGATCTTAACTGCGATGTCCATGTCAGCATCCGGCATAACCACGACGGGGTTTTTTGCTCCACCTTGAGCCTGAACCCGCTTGCCGTTTTCAGCTGCGCGGCGGTAAATATAACGCGCGACGTTGGTTGAACCGACAAACGTAATTGCTCGTATGGTTGGATGTTCAAGGATTCCATCCACCGCCTCCTTTGTTCCGTTCACCATGTTGACGACCCCCTTCGGGAAGCCGGCTTGCTCGATGAGTTTAAATATAACCTGCATGGTCATCGAAACTTTTTCCGATGGTTTGACGATAAACGGATTGCCCAAAGCCAGCGCGTAGGGTAGAAACCAAAACGGAACCATGCCAGGAAAGTTGAATGGCGCGATTGTGGCACTCACTCCAACCGGCTGACGAAGCATGATTTCATCTATACCGGGGGCGATGTCTTCGCTGATTTCACCCTTGGCCATCATCGGCATACCACAAGCCACTTCTACATTCTCAATGGCTCGCACCATCTCAGCCCTGGCTTCCTCGAAAGTCTTCCCACTCTCATTCGTAATGGTACGGGCAATCTCGTCACTGTTGATTTTTAACAGGTCGCGTAATTTGAACAGATACTGGATGCGTTCTTGCACCGGAGTACGACGCCAGCCCGGAAACGCCTCCATCCCAGCTTTTGCTGCTGCATCGACAGCATCCTTTCCACTGAGTGGGGTTTTTGCCATTATCGCTCCCGTTGCCGGGTTGATGACATCCACATATTCATTAACAATGGGTTTGACCCACTCACCATTGATGTAGTTCAATATTTCCATGATTTTCTCCTGAATTAATTGTTTAGCGTTTCACTTGCCTGTCGGTTATTTCCAATGTCTTCTCGATGATTGCCAATCCTTCATCAAGTTGTTCCTTAGTGATGCACAATGGAGGCACAATAAAGACGATGCTCCCCATGTTGTTAGCCATAATGAAAGTGAACAACCCATTCTGGCGCAAGGCTTTACCGACTTCCGCCATCACCGATGGGGCAAAGACTTCCTTTGTCTCACGGTTTGTCACCAGTTCAATTGCCGTGAATAAGCCAATATAACGCACATCGCCAACGGACACATGCCGGGCTTTAATGTCCTCGAGACACTCACCCAGGTAGTCTCCCAACGTGACCGCATTCTCAATAAGATGATCCTCGACATATACATCGATGGTGGCAAGTGCTGCTGCGCACGATAATGCGTGTCCGTTATAAGTCAAGCCTGCGTAGAGGTACTTATCTTCGAAGAATTGAGCGATTTTGTCTGAGACGATCACCGCGCCGAGAGGCGCATATCCGCTGGTGATCCCTTTGGCAGTTGTGATTATGTCAGGCGTGACGTTCCAATTATCCACCGCGAACCACTTGCCGGTACGGCCCCAACCGCTCATCACTTCGTCCGAAATGAGCAAAATACCGTATTTGTCACAAATCTCGCGCACACGCGGCCAGTAATCATCCGGGGGAACGATCAGCCCATTCGATCCGACAACACCCTCCATGATGATGGCAGCAATCTTGTCAGCTCCTTCATACCGGATCACTTCCTCAAGGTGGGCGATGCACTCGCGTTTACATGTTTCTACCTTTTGTCCAAATGGACAACGATAGCAAAACGGATCGAGGAAGTGCACGCCGCCGGGCATGGTAGGCTCTACAGCCAGACGCCGATAATCACCAGTCAGGGCAATGGAACCATGCGTTGCACCGTGATAAGAGCGGTAGCGCGCCAGTATTTTATGCCTGCCAGTATAAAAACGGGCGATCTTGATGGCATTCTCGTTGGCTTCTGCACCACCCAGGGCGAAAAAAGTTTTCTTTAAATTACCCGGGGTCACTTCCGCCAGTTTCTTGCCCAGCAATGCGCGGACTTCTGTGGTGTTACCGGGATGTACAAAGCATAATTCAGCAGCCTGATCCTGAATAGCCTTGACCACTTTGGGATGTTGGTGACCAATATTCGTATTCATTAATTGCGAAGAAAAGTCGATGTACCGCTTTCCATCAGTATCCCAGAAATAGATCCCTTCTGCCTTGCCAACCGGGATGGGGTTAACTTGCCCTTGTACCGACCATGAAAAGAAGGTGTATTCTTTGCTCAGGTCAATTATTTCTTGCGAGGTTAGTTTTGTCATTTTTCTCTCCTATATTCAAGTAAATAAAATATACTGCATTATAGACAATCAGATTTTATATCGAATCTCACTGCTAAGCCTGAAACACCCACTTACCGCCCACCATGGTTCGTTCAATGGGGATACTCATGAGTGCTCCCGGTTCTCTTGTTTCAGGATTGTCTCCCAGCACCACCAGATCCGCCAGTTTTCCTGGCTCCAATGAGCCTTTCAGCTTCTCCTCAAATGAGGCGTAAGCGCCATGCAATGTGCTTATTCGAATGGCCTCATCGACTGTAATCCTCTGGCTGGCGCCCCATACCTGACCGGTCGAATCAGCACGGGTCACGGCAGACTGTAGCATCATCATCGGTTCGAATGGACCGGGTGGGTAGTCAGAACCTGGAGCTACCATGATACCCGCGTCAAGCAGGCTACGCAAAGCAAACATCGTGTTTATCCGCTCTTCTCCATACTCTGCCATGATTTCACCACGATAGTAGACGTAAGAAGAAAATGGTGTTGGGATAGCTTTCAAGGCTTTAATCCGGCAGATCAGGGATTCATTCAACACTGTGCAGTGCTCCAAGCGGAAACGGGGGTCGATACGCGGGCATTCCCTCTGGAGGCGCTCGTACAGCCGGAGTACCACATCGATTGCCACATCACCGTTGGCGTGAATGCCAACCTGCCAATCAGCCTGGTGTGCCTGGATGGCATAAGTGTATAGTTCTTCCTCATCCATCACTAAAATTCCATAGTCGTTTGGTCGCCCAACATAGGGTGCAGACAAACGAGCGGTACGCTCGGATATGGAGCCATCGCAGACCAGTTTTAAGCCACCCAACCGAACCCAAGCATCTCCAAAGCCCGAGCGTATGCCGGCAGCTAACATTTTTTCAAGATGTGGATAATACATCAAGCAGTAAACCCTTACACGCAAGTCGCCTGCATGGTTTGCATCTTGATAAGACCGTAAATCTTCAGGGGTGGTCCACATATCCTGAGCAGAGGTGATCCCGGCTTTACTCATCATGCCTGTGATCAACGCAGCCGCTTGCTGATGCTCTGCACGAGTGAATTCGGACGGGATTACAGCCAGAAAAGGATCTATGGCAGTCTCACATGCCCGACCTGTTAGATGAAAGGTTTGAGGATCACGATCAAACCGTCCGCCAGACGGGTCATCGGTCGCTTCGGTGATACCAAGGCGCTCCAACGCCAGAGAATTCACATAGGCTGTATGCCCTCCGCGATGTTGGATAAAAACTGGATGATGTGGAGCAATCAAGTCCAGATCTTCGCGGGTAAGGAATCGGCGCTCTACTGTCTTGGTATCATCATACTGGAAGCCATGGACCCATTCACCAATCGATGTCCTTTCCACCCGATCACGGATTGCTGCCTGGATGGCGGGGATAGTTCGTAGGTCGCAATTCACACACCGTAGGTGGAGCAGGCCAGAAGATCCAACATGACAGTGGGCGTCAATGAACCCTGGCACCACGGTACTACCCTCAAGATCTATCTGCTGCGTGCCAGACACGGCTAAAGCACGCACCTTATCATTGTCGCCAGTGGCTAAAACGCGGTCACCCAAAATTGCAATTGCCTGGGCATGCGGCTGGTTTGGGTTAACCGTGATGATATACGCGTTGTAGATGATTAATTGCGGCCAATCAACCAGTAGCGAAGATGCGACGGGCAGTGTTGGTTGTGTTAAGGAGGCATTCGAGGTCATATCGTGTTTATAGATTCGAGTTGAATTGGGAGGCACTAGCAAGTGACTCCAAGGCGCCGCGCATTGTTTCCAGTCCATTATACCTTCAGTGCGTTTCGAGCCAATCTGCCACACCGGCCAGATTCTGGAAGATATAATCCGGCTTATAAGGGGAGTTTTCCAAATCTTCTAGTTTCGTTTCACCACTCAGGACCAGGACGGTGACAATTCCACTCGTCTGGCCGAGGGCAATATCCGTGTATAACCGATCGCCGATCATGGCCAACTGGTTGACGGGCAGGTTCATCTTGAGGGCCGCAGCATCGACGATGAGACGATTCGGCTTGCCAACCACCAGGTCAGGTTGCCTGCCGGTTGCAGCTTTGACGAAGGCAATCATTGCGCCGACATCCGGCATAAAACCTTTTTCAGTGGGGCAGTTGAAATCCGGATGCGTAGCGATGTATGGAACACCCGCCCGGACAAAATCGCATAACGTCCACAGCTTTTGATAGGTCAGGGTCGTGTCGAAGCCAAGCACCAGGAATTGGGGGTTCTGCTGAACGAGTCGAAAGCCGTGCTGACGGAATTCATCCTCGAGAGATGGGGTACCGACCAAATAAATATCGGCGCCTTGAACCTGTTCTCTCAAATAGAGAGCGGTTGCCTCCCCCGATGTCAGCACTGATTCTTCAGCGATGGGTAGTCCGAGGCGACTGATTTTCTGCGCATATTGGCGACGATGTTTGGAAGAATTGTTTGTGAGGAAGAGAAACTCCTTACTTTGTTCGCATAACAAGTCAATAAAGCGTAATGCGCCTTCGAGTAGTCGATCGTCCAGGTAGAAAGTGCCATCCATATCCAGCAGGAAGCCGCGAACAGTGCTCAATTTCTCGATGCCATTCATTTTTAAAGCCAATGGTAAAAATACACCCTTTCTATCGTTCTTATTCGCCAAGTCAGGGGGAATCCCAGAAGCTCCGGTGAGACCACAGCGATTGACTTGCCAGCGAAGATTTTACCACTTACTGTGTTCGTCCCTGCGTTAGAATCAACGATTTCCGGTTCATTATCCAATCGCAGGTGGTTCCTGCTTCCCAGGGGGTCTCCTTCAATAAAACATTGCCCGGCGATAGACCCTTTGCAACCTCGCTCGACTGACTGTTTTCATTTTTCTATTCCAGGTAAACGAAACACCCTTACCCATTCTTTTTTTTTACGCTGAGGTTTGGGAATATGCGATAGGTTGTTACTATTTTAGTGTTCTTGATTTTTAATACCGTTGTGTTATGATTCTTGGGTTATTAATCAGGAAAGGAGAATGACATTGAATACCTTAATTGCGGCGATGGAACAAGCCATTCGGGAAATCAAACAATGGCCTGATAAGACTGTGCAACTCTTTCACCACAACGATTCCGATGGGCTTACTTCGGGTGCCATACTCACCCGCGCATTCGAAAGGCAAGGTTTTAAAGTAAATCGCTTCTGTTTGGAAAAACCTTATCCTGCCGTGTTAAGAAGGGTTTACGAACAGGAGGGAGGCATTATTATCTTTGCTGATTTTGCCGGCAAGATCGCACCGCTGCTATCTGAATTGAACCAGGGACGAAATTTGACGCTTATCCTGGATCACCATGTTGCTGAAGCCTCAACCGACGCAAGGGTTCTCAACCTTGATCCTGATCTGTTTGGATTGAAAGGGGACCGAGATATCTCCGCTTCGACAACCTGTTATCTTTTCGCGCTTGCTCTGGATTCAGCCAATCGTGACATGGCTCACATCGCCGCCATAGGAGCGGTGGGAGACGGTTTTTTTGTGGATGGTCAGCTGGTAAGTCAGAACCATGAGGTTGCATTGGAGGCGGTTCAACAGGGAAAAATGGAGATCAGGAAGCACGAAACCGGTGAGCAATACTTTTTAACAACTTCAACAGGTCAAATGTCCTGCATTGAATTCGGTGACTATCTTGATTTATTGGGCGGAGTCGGCTATTACCAGGAAGGACCTGATATGGGGATCAGGGTTTGCCTGGAAGGTCTCTCTCCAGAATCGGACAGGATGGTAGAAGAATTAAAGGCTGTCAGG
>Ga0154648_1025_pt4 | contig 13571 bp, 26 predicted proteins | sample Rifle2008BG13ft_FD_116077 | JGI IMG/M metagenome (GOLD analysis project Ga0154648, IMG submission 116077) | Chloroflexi bacterium RBG_13_48_10
CAAGCTCTTTTAAGTCTCGACTGAGCCAGTTTGGAACATTGCGCTCTTCTGCCAGGTCCGGCAGCTCTTTGAAATAGGTACTCTTGCGAGAACTGGGGCGAACGGAAATGACATCACCGATAGCGACAGTCATGGAAGGTACATCCGTACGTTGGCCGTTTACGATGAAGTGTCCATGAGTGACAAGCAGTCGTGCTTTCGCGCGGCTGTCTGCATACCCGAGTCGATAAACGATATTATCCAACCGACTCTCGAGGATCTGCAACATGGTTAACCCGGTCAGACCACGACGTTTGAGAGCAGTGGCATGATAGCGACGGAATTGACGTTCCAATACACCATATACACGGCGTGCCTTTTGTTTGGCTCGGAGCTGACGTGCATAGTCAGATTCACGCTTGCGGCGAAATTGGGCACTCTTCCCGTGTAGACCTGGTGGATACCCACGCCGTTCAAAGGAACACTTGGGAGAGTAACACCGAGCACCCTTTAGGAATAATTTTTCACCTTCTCGCCGGCACAATTTACATACTGGCCCACGATACTTTGCCATAAATTCTTACCTCTTCCTTATAAATATTAATGATTAGACACGGCGCTTCTTTGGAGGCCGGCATCCATTATGTGGTACTGGAGTCACATCGGTGATGGAGGTCACCTTCATGCCTGAGGCTTGAACAGCACGAATGGCATTCTCACGACCCGGTCCAGGACCTTTGACGTAAATTTCGACTTCTTGAATACCCAGTGACTGGGCATTTTTCATCGCTTCCTCGGCAGCAACGCGGGCTGCGTAAGGCGTACTCTTACGAGAGCCTTTAAATCCGGAAGCACCTGCACTGGCAGAGGTGACAGCGTTACCTTGCGTGTCGGTTATTGTCACAATCGTATTATTGAAAGTAGCCAGTATGTGCACCTGTCCAGTCGACAGGAGACGCTTGGACTTACGTGTAGATTTTCGGCGTCCAGTAGTTGCAGTTTGAGCCATAATACCTCGCTAATATCTATTTCTTGGTTGCACCACGCCGTCGACCGCGTCCGGCAACGGTTTTCTTAGGACCCTTGCGCGTGCGAGAGTTTGTGCGTGTACGTTGCCCGCGAACGGGTAAGTTACGGCGGTGGCGAAGACCACGATAGCTGCCGATCTCAATCAATCGCTTGATGTTCATTTGGACAGAACGGCGCAAATCGCCTTCGACTTTATAATGCTGACCGATGTAATCGCGTAATAAGCCGACTTCCGCATCCGTCAGATCCTTAACACGGGTATCAGGGTTTACACCTGTGGCAGCTAGGATCTGATGTGCATGCGGATCCCCGATGCCAAAGATATATGTCAGGCCGACTTCAACCCGTTTATTGCGTGGTAGATCAACACCTTCGATACGTGCCATAAATCCTATCCTTGTCGCTGCTTATGTTTAGGGTTTTCACAAATGATGTACAAACGTCCTTTGCGTTTAACGACCTTGCATTTTGCGCAACGCTTTCGAATTGATGATGAAACTTTCATAAACCTTACTCCTAACGACTACTTGTATATCGAATAGCCAAAGTCTTGATTATACCTGTGAATGTTCCTATCGTCTAGCCTAAGCTAAGGTAACGTCAGGATAAAAGCCTCTCCGTCGGTGATCGCTACGGAATGCTCCCAATGGGCAGTGAGTGAGCCATCCGCAGAGACAACCGTCCACTGGTCGGGAGTGACCCTTGTTTGAGACGTTCCAATCAAAACCATTGGCTCTAAGGCAATGGTCATACCCTGGCGTAGGATCTGACCCCGCCCAGCAATGCCATAGTTCGGCACCTGAGGTCCTTCATGCATCTGCCGACCAACGCCATGGCCGGTGTACTCTCGGGTGACATTAAACCCAACGCTTTCTACAAATGTCTGGATTGCCGCGGACACATCACCAACCCGATTTCCAATCCGCATCTGACGGATGCCTTCGTATAGTGCTTCCTCGGTAACTTTGATCAACCGCTGGGCTAAGGGGGAAATTTCTCCGACACCGATGGTGAAGGCTGAATCTCCAACGAAACCCTCAAAGGTCGAGCCGCAATCTATTGAGACGATATCGCCAGCCTGCAACTTGCGCTTGCCAGGAATGCCATGCACCAATTGTTCATTGATGCTAACACAGATCGATGCCGGGTATGGATAGGGTCCTGGATATCCCTTGAAGGTGGGGGAGGCTCCATGACTGCGAATCACTTCTTCCGCGGCTGCATCCAACTCTTCTGTGGTGATCCCTGGGCGGATCAACTTTCGTACAGCAACCAATGCTTTGGCATTGATGCGACCAGCTTCGCGTAGTACGGCAATTTCTTGCGGGCTTTTTACTACAATATTACGTTCCCAGCTCATTATTTTCCGTTTCTCTTAATTACTGCCAACAAGTCAGTCGTTACTTGGGCGATAGGTTTTGTTCCGTCAACTTCAACTAAAATGCCATGTCTACGGTAGTATTCAATTAAAGGTTGCGTTTGCTCAACGTACACGCGGATACGACGTTTCACAGTTTCAGATTGATCGTCCTCCCGCTGATATAATTCCGAGCCATCAAAATCGCAAATGCCCGGGTGGTGAGGTGGGTTATATTTTTCGTGAAATACATGACCTGCTTGCCGGCAAGTCCATCGACCAATTAACCGTTCCGTAAGGACATCCTCAGGGACATAAATATACGGGACGGATTTGACATGCTCATCGATAATTGAGAGCATTTCAGCCAGTGCTTCTGCTTGGGTTGGGGTACGTGGAAAGCCATCCAATAAAGCGCCACCCATACAGTCTGGTTCAGACAACCTTTCACGGATCATTGCTATGGTTACATCATCGGGTACAAGCTCTCCTTTATTTATGTACCCAGCAGCAAGCTTACCCAACTCGGTCTGTTTCTTCAGATTCTCTCTGAAGATATCTCCAGAAGAGATATGTGGCAGGTGTAGCATAGTAGAAATCGCTTCTGCCTGTGTGCCTTTCCCTGCTCCGGGAGGACCGAGTAATACAATGAAACTGGTCATGAAGTATCCCTTACCTTACGAGCAGTGAGTCATCATAACCGTGCAACTTAAGATCAGCATCGATGCTGAAGAAAGTATCACGCACAACACCGACAACAATCAGCAATCCGGAAGAGGAAGTCAATAATAATCCTGTGCTTTTACCAAAGGGTACCACCAGACCAACGAGCCAGGGGAGGATTGCTACTATTCCGAGGAATACAGCTCCAGGCAGGGTGATTCGTCGCAGTACCCGTGTCAGGTACTTTTGAGTTGGTGCACCACGTGAAACACCCGGGATCTGTGCCCCCACCTTTTTTAGGTTTTCTCCATAGTTCTGTTGAGCAAATAGTACGTCCGTATAGAAGAAAGAGAAAAAAACCACCATAAAGAAATATATTATCCAATATGCATTCCCGGTGCCACCGAATAGATTGACTACACTAGTCGCTAAACTGGCAATTGTTTCGTTCTTTGCTCCAGTAAAGAAGCTGGCAATGATGGAAGGGAAGGTAAGCAAGGATTGTGCAAATATGATTGGGATCATGCCTGCCATATTAACCATCAGTGGCAGTGTACCCTTTACTGGCATTGACATACGGCTACCGACACGACGTCCGGGATACATAACCGGGACATTTCGACGTCCCTGTTGGACCACAACGATTGCAAAGATGGTGATCAAACTAAGTAATGCCATGAAAATTAAACCAATCCAACGTGTTGTCTCGTCCGAAAAGATACCCTGGATTGTGGCAGGAATCCGAGCAACGATACCAGCGAAAATGATCAAAGAGAGACCTTGATTACGTAATCCATATTCTGAGATCAGCTCTCCTAGCCAGATACCAAACATTGTACCGGCTGTCATGCTGATGATGATTGTTAAAGATGGAAGAAAATATTGAAATCCAAAATTCTGAATGACTGGAGGTAAACCAATTTGGGTGGCTGAGTTGTTAAATATATTGACTTGACCAATAGCTTGTAAAGCAGCCATGGGAACAGCCAGATAATAAGTCCATTTTTCCTGCCATTTTTGTCCTTCGCGAGGATCTTCTTCCATCCTCCTTTGTAAAGATGGGATGATAGGAGTGAGGAGCTGCAGGATGATCTGAGCGGTGATATATGGGTAAACACCCATTGCCAGTACCGAGAAACGCGAAACCGTGCCTCCGGATAGTAAGTCCAATATATTGATCAGATTACCGGTAGCACCACCAGCACTCAAGATTGCCGCCATGACATCCTTGTCTGCCCCAGGCACAGGGACATGGCTTGCTAGGCGATAAATCGCCAGGATGAGTAGGGTGATTAATAACTTCCTGCGAATATCGTGTGCTGACCATAAATAACGCCAGGCAGACCGCTTCATGTTATTGGCTCCTCATCATTAACATTAGGATTTGATGATTTCTACACTACCACCAGCAGCTTCAACTTTCGCCTTGGCGCTGGCAGTAATCCGGTGAACATTTAATTTCAGCGCGATTTTAAGCTCACCGCGACCTAGAATTACTACAGGATTAGCAGGTTTCCTAAGAAGTTGAGCTTCAGTGAGTGATCCAGGGGTGATTTCACTACCAGCTGGGAATTTTGCTAGCTGATCTAGATTTACTTCGTTATATTCTATCCTGTTCAATGAGGTGAAGCCTTCACCACGTTTGAAGGGTAAGCGCCGATAAAAAGGTAAGTTGCCACCTTGATTGTATTGACGTACAGGCTTTCCTGCCCGAGCACCTTGACCCTTTGTACCCCGACCGCCTGTTTTTCCCCTTCGTGCAGCTGTCCCACGACCAACACGGATACCCGTTTTCTTAGATCCAACTTGTGGTTTTAGATCATGAAGTTTCATCTATTTTTCCTCTACCACGACCAGATGGGCAACTTTGTACAGCATTCCCCGCAGTGTGGGTGAATCTATATGTTCCACAGTCTGGTGTAAACGTTTAAAACCTAAAGCCCTGACTGTGGCTTTATGTTCTTTGGAATATCCTGTCGGGCTTCGCATCAAAGTGACCCGGATGATTTTCTCTTGGGTTTCTTTTTTCTTAGGCATGCTTCCTCCGTTCCCAGAAGGGAGTCACATCCTTGATATCTATACCCCGTCGTGAAGCCTCTTCTTTAGGGGATTTTAAGGAGTCTAATGCTTGCATCGTAGCATATACGACGTTGAGCATGTTACTGCTGCGTAACGATTTCGTCAGGATATCTGATACTCCAACGGCTTCAAGAACAGCGCGTACACCACCTCCAGCGATTACTCCTGTGCCAGGTGAAGCTGGTTTTAATAAGACTTCAGCACCACTGACACGACCAAGGACTGCGTGAGGGATTGTCTTACCGTATAACCATACCTTATGCATATTCTTGTGTGCTTTTTCTGAGGCTTTGCGCATTGCATCTGGTACAGTATTCGCTTTACCAACACCGATGCCCACGCTGCCATTATTATCTCCGACTACCACGGTGACGCGGAAGGAGAACCGTCGTCCTCCTTGAACAACCTTCGCCACACGGCCAATCTCGATCACGCGCTCGTCAAATTCTTTTAGTTCATATTCTGCAGTTGGATAGTCTGTCATGCTTATCTCCATATGCGAAGGATTAGAACTTCAGGCCGCCTTCGCGCGCACCTTCTGCCAATGCTTTAATACGCCCCATGTACTTATAACCACCTCGGTCAAATGAAACAACTTCAATGCCTTTGCTTAAGGCACGTTCAGCCAATGTTTTACCTACTAAGTGCGCCTTATCGGCTTGCTTGAGACCTTTAACCTGCTCCCGAAGAGACGGATCAATGGTCGATGCAGAGACCAATGTGTGTCCCGCTTCGTCATCAATCACCTGGGCGTAAATCCCACTGAGGCTTCGAAACACGCTCAAGCGAGGGCGGGATGGAGTTCCAAATATCCTTTGTCTAACGCTTGAATGGCGCCGGTGGCGTGCTGCAGATCGTGTTTTTTGATTGCCTGCCATATTTTTATCCCTTACCTGACTTGCCAGCCTTGCGGCGGATCTTCTCTTCCAAGTATTTTATGCCCTTACCAAGATATGGTTCAGGAGGGCGTTGTTTTCGAATGTTATCAGCCATCTGTCCGACTTTTTGCTTGTCAGGGCCTGATATCTTGATTTGACGTGTTTTTAAATCCACATCGAATGTAATTCCCTCGGGAGCTTCGACGACGATGGGATGTGAATATCCAAGGTTGAGCACCAGGTTCTTGCCTTGTACCTCCGCCCGATAACCAACACCATTAATCTCCAAAATCCTCTCAAATCCTGTGCTTACTCCGGTGACCATATTTTGGATCAGGGCACGGGTAGTACCATGTAATGCACGATGTGTTTGATCATCCGATGGACGCTTGACATTTATGACACCATTTTCTAGGATGAATGAAATATCCTGGGGGAAGGTGTATTCAAGTGCACCTTTGGGACCTTTTACTTTTATATTTGTGCCATTAATCTGCACTTCCACATGTTGTGGAACGACGACTGGTAAACGACCTATTCTTGACATATCAGCCTCCTTACCAGATCTTGCACAAGATCTCGCCACCCACACCGAGCTGACGGGCGCGTTGACCTGTCATAACGCCTTTCGGTGTAGATAGAATGGCAACACCTAATCCCGACAGAACCCAGGGGATTTCCAGTTTACCAGTATAAACCCGGTTCCCTGGGCGGCTTATCCGCTCTAAACCGGTGATTACTGCCCGACGTTCACGTCGCTCACCGATGTATTTCAAGCGAATGCGTAGTACTTTTTGTGCAGGACGCTTGGTATCTTCTACGATTTCGTAACCACTGATGTAGCCTTCATCTTTCAATATTTGTGCGATAGCGGCCTTCATTTTAGAATTAGGCAAAGCTACGGTGGAGTGCTCAGCCATCACGGCATTTCGAATCCGTGTAAGCATATCAGAGATTGGATCTGAAACAGACATATTGTTTTCCTCCGCCCGTTACCAAGATGACTTTACGACGCCCGGGATTTTACCTTCCAGAGCTTGCTCACGGAAACAAATACGGCATAGACCAAACCGACGGATATAACCGCGAGGACGTCCACAAATTTTGCACCGATTGCGCACACGGGTGGGGTATTTGCGGCGCATTTCACGGTATTTCATGCATGTTTTCGCCATTAGATTCCTTCCTTCCGAAACGGCATGCCGAGCATTTGGAGCAGTTTCCGAGACTCATCATCATTGCGGGCTGTTGTTATAATGGAAACTTCCAGGCCGCGTAATTTATCGATCTTATCGTACTCAATCTCTGGGAATACCAGTTGTTCACGTAATCCCAGTGTGTAGTTGCCTCGTCCATCAAAGGCATTGGGCGATATGCCACGAAAGTCTCGCACACGGGGAAGAGCAATATTCATTAATCTATCGAGGAAAGACCACATCCTTTCACCACGCAAGGTGACCTTAACACCGATTTGGCGACCTTCACGTAATTTAAAGTTCGCAATGCTCTTTTTAGCCTTGGTGATGATGGGTTTTTGCCCAGTTATCAGGGTTAAATCTGACACAGCTGCTTCGAGAGCCTTTGCATTATCCAAAGCTTCGCCGACACCAATATTCACCACTACTTTAGTAATGCGCGGAATCTGCATGACATTATCGGTGCCAATCGCAGTCTCGAGGGCAGGTGCAATTTCTTTTTGATATCGTTCTTTTAAATAATGAGTCATCTTAAATGCTCCACAGCAGTAATCACTCGATCACCGCGCCACAATTCTTGCAGACACGTTGGCTTTTATCGTCTTCGCGTTGCACACCTACCCGTACGGGATGATCGCACTTGGGGCAAACTAACATGACATTACCAATCGCAATCGGGGCTTCGAATTCAATGATCCCTGGTTTAAGGGTGCGACCTTGTGCCTGGACTTGTTTTTGATGCTTTTTCCGAACATTTATGCCTGCGATAACCACCTTGCCTTCATCGGGCAGAACCTTGATCACTTTACCGCGCTTGCCTTTATCAGTTTCGCGTCCACTGATCACTTCGACGGTATCATCTTTCCGAATTTTTACTCTCACAATATATACTCCTGCACCACAACCCTAAAGGACTTCTGGTGCCAATGAAACGATTCTCATAAATCCTTTTTCACGTAATTCTCTTGCAACTGGTCCAAAGATACGTGTCCCTTTCGGGTTTTGGCCATCCACATCCAATATAACCGCTGCGTTATCATCAAATCGTATGTACGAACCATCATCACGCCGCCATTCTTTGGCACAACGCACGATGACTGCTTTAACTACCTCGCTTTTCTTGACGCTCCCTTGGGGTGAGGCTTCTTTGATGGTTCCAACAACGATATCACCCACATGACCATAGCGCCGTCGTGAGCCACCGATAACATGAATCACCAACAACGATCGTCCACCAGTATTATCGGCAACCTTAACTACTGTTTCTTGTTGGATCATGGCTATGCCTCCAGGATTTCTTCAGAACCACCAACTGTGCGGCGTATGATTTGCTCCACAACCCAATGCTTATTCTTGGATATCGGTCGACTTTCTACGATCTGGACCTGATCCCCAACCTGGCAGCCAAGCTCGTCATGAGCCATCACACGCTTACGGCTATGGACTACTTTTTTATATAGTGGGTGGCGGTAGGATCTTGAAATCTCTACGACCACAGTCTTTTGCATGGCATTACTGGTGACAAAGCCAGTTATTCGTCGTCGATTATTCATTGTTGTTCTCACTTTCAGGATTTCGCATGCGCTCATTCAGAATAGTGGTAAGGCGAGCGATGATGCGGCGTGTATGACGAAGGCGGGTAAAATCGGATAATTCGCCAGAGGATAGCTGAAAGCGTAATTTCATGAGCTCTTCCTTGGTATCGTTGAGCTGGGATTCAATTTCCTCAGTAGATAAGGCTCGCACTTCATGGATTTTCATAGCTCGCCTCCAGCTACACGTTCGTGGCGACCAACGACTTTGGTTTTAATCGCCAATTTGAATTGTGCCAGGCGCAATGCTTGGCGGGCTTCATCTTCTGGAAGGCCACCACCCACCTCGAACATTACCCTTCCCGGTTTAACCACAGCAACCCAATACTCAACGTTCCCCTTACCCTTACCCATACGTGTCTCAGCAGCTTTTTTGGTATATGGTTTATCTGGGAAGATGCGAATCCAAACCTTGCCACGACGCTTTAAGGCATGCATGATCGCACGGCGGGCAGCCTCGATTTGACGGGCAGTAACCCACCCTGGCTCCAAGGCTTGCAGACCGAAATCCCCAAAGTGAACATCGGCACCGCGTAATTCTGTCCCTTTCATACGTCCGCGCATCTGTTTTCGATACTTAACTCTTTTAGGCATGAGCATAGCAAAAACCCTCGTTACTCACTAACGTATACACCCTCGGTCGATTCAATCTGCTCTTCGACCGTGGGTAGTAATTCGCCACGATAAATCCAGACTTTAACCCCAATCCGGCCGTAGGTTGTTAAGGCTTGTGTCTGGTGATAGTCGATATCAGCCCGTAATGTGGCTCTAGGCACCCGACCTTCACGCATATTGACTACCCGAGCCATTTCAGCTCCACTCAAGCGTCCACCAACCTCGACACGTATCCCTTGAGCACCCTGTCGGATAGCTTGTTGGATGGCGCGCTTCATGGCACGCTGGTAGCTGATACGCCGTTCCAGCTGTTCAGCGATATTATTAGCTACCAAAAATGCATCCAGATCCGGACTCTTGATCTCTTTAATCTCCAGATCGATTTTCTTGCCAACCATGGTTTCTAGATGCTGCCGAAGGCTCTTCACACTCTCGCCTTTACGACCGATGAGCACACCAGGCTTAGCTGTATTTACAACGATCTTGACTTTGCCTGGAAACCGTTCAATTTCGATACGGGAGACACCAGCCCGTGATGCTTCATTACGGACTAGGTTACGTAGAGCGAAATCCTGGTGCAGCTGGTTTACATATTCTTTACCTTCTGCGTACCAGCGTCCTTCCCAGGTTTTATTGATCTTTAGGCGAAAACCAATTGGGTTTACTTTTCGACCCATAATATCTCCTAATTTCCTTCTCTCTCACGAAGGATCACGGTTATGTGAGACGAACGTCGTAACCAGGGCATAAATCTACCCCGTGGTCCAAAACGTCGCCATTTGCGCGTTGTCGCTTCATCTGCAAAGATTCGGTAAATGTATAGATCCTCACGGCTGACGCCATAGTTTTCTTCCGCATTCGCAATAGCAGAGCTCAATAATTTTGATACTGGTTGAGCTGCATAATTGGGTAAAAACTTAAGCATGGTTAATGCCTGTACTACGCTTTTACCCCTAACCATATCGACTACCAGCCGAGCTTTTTGAGCAGATACAGGGGTTGATAGTGCCTGGGCGCGAATATCATGCGTTGGCATTGGCTATTCCCCTTTCTTCACTTTCTTTTCAGCTAAATGACCGCGAAAAGTGCGTGTGGGTGCAAATTCACCCAAGCGGTGCCCGACCATATTTTCTGTGATATAGATTGGTACATGCCTGCGACCATCATGGACAGCCACAGTATGTCCGACCATCTGAGGAAAGATAGTGCTGGCACGACTCCATGTGCGAATAACTTTTTTCTCGCCGCGCTCGTTCATCGCTTCAATTTTTTTGAGTAGTTTTGGTGCCACATAGGGCCCCTTCTTCAGCGATCGTCCCATTTTCTTGACTCCTGATTACAATATACTACCTGCGGTTCTTACCACGTTGGCGGATGATATATTGATCCGATAACTTATTTCGACGTGTCTTATAACCACGCGTCGGTTTACCCCACGGACTCTTCGGTCCAGGCATGCCGGTGGGTTGTCGACCTTCACCACCACCATGGGGATGATCTCGCGGGCTCATAGCTGTGCCACGTACAGTTGGGCGAATACCCATGTGACGTTTGCGACCTGCTTTGCCTAGTTTTATATTGCTGTGGTCTAAATTACCAACCTGACCGATCGTTGCATAACATGTTTGACGGATCAATCGTACTTCTCCAGAGGGCATACGAATTTGTGCGAAATCACCCTCCTTGGCTAACAGTTGAGCAGCACCACCCGCTGAACGTACCAGTTGTCCGCCACGCCCTTCTTTTAATTCCAAATTGTGGATTAGCGTTCCAACCGGGATATTCGATATGGGTAGGAAATTCCCTGGTCTAACCTCTGCCTTTGGACCAGACATAACGGTGTCACCAACCTTTAAGTCAGTCGGGGCAATGATGTAACGCTTTTCACCATCTGTGTAGAATAATAGTGCCAGGCGAGCTGTACGGTTGGGGTCATATTCAATCGCAGCGACTTTTGCTACAATGTCGTGTTTTTCGCGCTTAAAATCCACGATGCGGATATGGGTACGGTTACCACCGCCTTGATGTCGAACGGATATACGACCCGTGGTATCGCGACCAGCATGGTTGTGTCGGTCTATGATCAATGAACGCTCGGGTTTAGTCTTTGTAATTTCATCAAAGGTGTATCCGGTCATCCCTCGTAGGCTTGGAGTTACCGGCTTATATTTCTTTACTGCCATTATTTCACTCCTTCAAACAAATCAATCGTGTCACCCTTAGCCAGGGTGATAATGGCTTTTTTATAACCGCTCCGGCGGACCATGATACGGCGACTCTTCCACCGGCGTGTACGCTTGGGGGAAACATTGATTATATTGACGCGCACAACATTTACATCGAAGAGAGTTTCAATTGCATCCTTAATCGAACCTTTTGTCGCATCCGAGGTGACTTCAAACGTGTACTGTTGCAGGTTGGAATTTTGGAAATTTGATTTCTCCGTTACAATCGGACGACGAAGGACATCGTAAATAGTAGTCATGATTGCCTCGCGTTTATCCTAAATGTGCAGAGATGACATCCAATGATTGGATTGGCAAGACGATCTTTTCAAAATTTAGCAAATCGCGGATGTTTAAGTAATTTGCCAACATCGTTTTTGTGCCATGCAGGTTGCTGGCAGAACGAATGATCATCTCATACGCTGGATTTTTTGTCGGGATCAGAATAATTGCAGTCCCATCACCAACAAGCTTGGTCATTACCTGTGCCATCAATTTCGTCTTAGCTTCGGTCAGGGTTAAGTCGTCGACCACAACAATAGCTTTTTCAGATGCTTTGACAGAAAGAGCGGAACGAAGGGCAGCCTGACGCATTTTCCGTGGCATGGGTAAGGTGTAATCACGGGGTTTTGGCGTGTGGACTTTACCACCGCCAACCCATTGAGCAGCTCGAGTTGAGCCCTGGCGTGCACGCCCGGTTCCTTTTTGCTTCCAGGGTTTCTTACCGCCACCTGAAACTTCACCACGGGTTTTTGTGCTGTGTGTACCCAGACGGGAATTTGCCATTTGACGTACATATGCCTGGTGCATCAAGTCAATATTTATTGGGGCTTCAAAAATCTGCGCCGGAAGTTCCACCGTGCGGATTTTCTCACCTTCCATGTTTACGACATCAACTTCCATAATTTTGTTCTCCACAAATGTGGGAATCAGCGCCGAAATACGGCTACTGCTTCCGGGTTTCCCTAATTTCCACAATGCTGCCCTTAGGACCGGGAACAGCACCATTCACACCGATCAGATTTCGGTCTTTGTCAATTAAGACGATTTCAAGATTTTGGGTAGTTATCCGTCGATTACCCATATGACCAGGAGCCCGCACGCCCTTATAAACCCGACCAGGGGTTGTGGTGGAACCATGTGACCCTGGTGCTCTTTCACGGTCTGATGTTCCATGGGTCTTATTTGCGCCTTTAAAATGATAGCGCCTGACTCCACCCTGGAATCCACGACCTTTACTTGTGCCGACAATGTCAACGAACTCACCCTTTGAAAAAACCTGTGACACGTTTACAGACTCACCCTCAGCGATTTCTGGATTTTCCACGCGAAATTCACGTAAAAAGCGTAACGGAGGGAGAGTGTTACGCTTTAGATGCCCTAATTGACCACCGGTTAGAATTTTGGGTCGTACTTCGTTGAAACCTAACTGTACGGCTGAATATCCGTCTTTACCAGGCAGACGCACCTGGGTAACAAAGCATGGCCCAGCTTCGATTAAAGTGACCGGTAGTGCCCGGCCTTCAATGAAAATCTGGGTCATACCAATTTTCTTTCCAATCAGCCCTTTTAACATCTCAGTTTTCTCCTATATTATTTTGATATTCGGGACTGTCAGCCTGGGCACGGCTGCATCATCCCTGTCCGCAGTGTAGTCAGCTAGTCTGCCGTGAAGCCTCGGAGTTTGTTCGTTCGCGCGCTAGTCCGGCTCTTACACTGCCACAATTGTGTAATGGATGCTTCCTTCCTGAAGAAGATACAGCTTTCTAGTTGCACCCATCCATGTGGCGATTATGTTAAATTTTTATTTCAATGTCCACACCCGCTGGAAGGTTCAATCGCATGAGCATATCGATGGTTTTAGAATCTGGATCTAAAACATCTATCAGGCGGTTATGTGTGCGGATTTCAAAGTGCTCGTGTGAATCTTTATCGATGAATGTCGAGCGCCGAATTGT
>Ga0154648_1277_pt4 | contig 12917 bp, 14 predicted proteins | sample Rifle2008BG13ft_FD_116077 | JGI IMG/M metagenome (GOLD analysis project Ga0154648, IMG submission 116077) | Chloroflexi bacterium RBG_13_48_10
CGAACTTGAGTCATTTGCTCGCCAATTCCGCCTTGCCGGCCATACTTTAACTTCTGATGTTGAATCGGCAGACCTGGTCGTGATCAATACTTGCACGGTCACCGCACCAGCTGCATCCGATTCACGTCAAAAAATCCGCCAGGCTGCACGCGCAGGCTCCAACCAAATTATCGCAACAGGTTGTTTTGCTACCTTAAACCCGCAGGAAACATCAGAATTGCCAGGAGTGAGCCTGGTAATTAATAACCAGGAAAAAGAAAATCTAGTCTCAACCGCATTAAACATCCCGATCAATGAATTTTCTCAAGCCACGATCCAGCGCGATCCCATCCCTGGCTCCCGTCTGCGTACGCGTGCGTTTATAAAGGTTCAAGATGGATGTGATCATCATTGTACATATTGCATCACCCGGCTTGCCCGAGGTTCGAGTAGGAGTTATGGGATAAACTCGGTTCTGGCTGATATCCAATCCGCACTGGAAGGCGGAACCCAGGAGATAGTACTAACCGGTGTGCACCTGGGTTCTTGGGGATATGATTTTGAGTCACCAGCCCACATTTCAAGTCTGGTAGAAATCATCTTATCAGAGACAGATACCCCCCGGTTGCGTCTCTCTTCACTTGAACCCTGGGATATTTCCCCTGAATTCTTTGAGCTTTGGCAAAACCCGCGTGTGTGTCGCCATTTACACCTGCCTTTGCAATCTGGTAGTAAATCTACATTAAGGCGGATGGGACGCCGGATCACCTCCGAATCTTATGCAAATCTGATATCCCAGGCTCGTGCTTCCATCCCAGGTGTGGCTATCACTACGGATATCATCACCGGATTTCCTGGAGAAACGGAGGCAGAGTTCTCCGAGAGTACTGCCTTTGTAAAAGAGATGGATTTTGCCGGTGGTCATGTCTTTACCTATTCACCTAGACCCGGCACAGTCGCAGCGATGCTTCCTGACCAGGTTCCAAACAGTATTTCCAAACAGCGTAACGCCAGGATGCGTGAGATTTTTCTGAAAAGCTCCTCGAGCTATCAGGAAAAATTTCTTGGGTCTAGCTTACCTGTTCTTTGGGAAAAAGCAATCCCGATCGATGAATCACTGTGGAAGCTGAGTGGTCTGACAGATAACTATTTACGGGTGTGCACACTTTCTCCCTTAGCTTACTATAACCAAATCATGACAGTGCTCATAACCAGTATAAGGAATGGAGAATTGGTGGGCGAATTCACCCCAAGTAATCCTGGAACCTGAGCCCTCAAGATACGTTATAATCTATTCATCTAATATTCATCCAAACAAGAAAGTTTTATTTTTAATGGATATAAAATCTACCCTCCAATCTGACCTCCACGACGCCATGCGCCATAGAGATGAAATCCGGAAAAGCACACTCCGTATGGCATTAACTTCCTTCAAGCTGGCTGAAGTCGAAAAAGGTGACCAAATGGACGAGGCAGCTTATCTAGCAATCATTCACAAGGAAATAAAAGCCCGGCGTGAATCCATTGCTGATGCGGAAAAAGCGAAGCGTCCGGACCTCATCACTCAGGCTGAACAGGAAATCGTGATTCTACAGGGTTACTTGCCCGCAGCACTATCTCAAGAAGAATTAGAGGCTTTGGTTAAAACAGCCATCGCCGAAGTCGGGGCTACTTCAATTCGTGAAATGGGGCAGGTAATGAAAGTCATTATGCCTCGCTTGCAAGGGCGGGCGACTGGTGATCAAGCCAGTCAGGTGGTTCGAAAGCTGCTACAATAAAACGTGTCGGCCATTAAATTAAACTGGCGTAATCTCTTCCTGATATCGATATTCCTGCTGTTCTTCGGGTTAATCCTGCTTGCTTTATTAATCCCAATAGCTCAGAATTTAACATCATCTCCATTGCTTGTGGGGAGTGTTGTCCCTTACGATATAAAAGCCCCATATGCCACCAGCTATCAAAGTCAAATCCTTACCAACCGGCAGCAAGACATCGCTGCGTCCGAAGTTCCCTTGATATACTCACCCGCAGATACGAACATTGCCCGTCAACAATTGGAGAACCTTCGAAATACACTGGTATATATCAACAGCGTTCGTGCGGATAATTATTCATCCATTGAGCAGAAGATAACTGATCTGGCCGCTTTGGAGCATATCCAACTAAGCCGGGATACGATAAAGGCAATCCTCTCCCTAAGCGACGCTCGGTGGCAGAGCATTTCTCAAGAAACGACCTCGATCTTAGACCAGATAATGCGCGAACCAATCCGTGAAAACCAGCTGATTACAATTAACCAAGACATTCCAACATTAATTAGCCTGTCATTTCCAGAAAACCAAACTGCAATTATCACCTCTCTTGTGCAAGCATTTGTTGTTCCCAATAGTTTATACAACGAACAAATGACTGAAGCTGCCAGGCTGCATGCACGCTCAAATATATCCCCAGTAACACGCTCCTTCATCATGGACGAGTCCATTATCCAGGCTGGAATGGTGATCACCGCAACAGATTATGAAGCCCTCCAGCAATACGGACTCGCCCAGCCAACAAATCGTTGGCAAGATCTGATCAGCGCTTTGGGACTGACTATCCTTTCAGTTGCTATTTTTATTTTATACATCCGCCTCCACCCAGATTTGTTTTCCGGCAATCTTGGGACGAGAAAATTGGCTCTCTTGTTAGTCCTTTTTCTGCTTTTTTTGATGATCGCTCGCGTCATTATCCCGGGTCATACAGTCATCCCATATGTTTTTCCAGTGATGGGCTTTGCTCTCACCATATCAGCATTATTTTCACCTGAGCTGGCAATTATTTCTGTGCTCCCACTGACATTCCTGATCCCATACGGTCTACCAGATGCTGAAGTTCTCACCCTCTATTATTTATTGGGCAGTCTGTTTGGGGTCTTTGCACTTTCCAGAGGCCAGAGACTTACTTCATTCTTTTGGGCAGGTGCTGCGATTTCCATATCTGGAGCAGCTGTTGCTGTGGTTTATCGCATTATCCAGCCAACTGCAGACTGGATCGGGGTAGCTACCCTTTTTCTTGCTGCGGTCATTAACGGCATTGCCTCTGCAAGCATTGCATTAATCCTTCATTACTACCTGGCTCAATTCTTAGGGCAAACTACAGCTTTACAACTCATTGAGCTCTCACGACCCGACCATCCACTTTCACAGCTTCTCTTGCGTAACGCACCGGGTACTTACCAACATAGTCTCCAATTGGCTAATCTGGTTGAACAGGCAGCCGACACCATTGGGGCAAATTCCATGCTTGCCCGAGTTGGTGCCCTATACCATGACATCGGAAAGATTCTCAATCCATACTTCTTCATTGAGAACCAACCACCTGGTAATTTAAATCCGCATAATGATTTGGATCCTGAAACCAGTGCTGCTACCATCATCAGGCATGTACCGGACGGTTTGGAATTGGCACGGAAATATCGCCTTCCACGGCAATTATCTGACTTCATTGAACAGCATCATGGTACAACCATCACACGCTACCAATACAGCCGTGCACTTGAATTAGCAGGGATGGATAAGGAAGCAGTCGACTTGAACAAGTTCCGTTATCCAGGTCCCCGACCTTCCACGCGTGAGATTGCCTTACTCATGCTGGCAGACACTTGTGAAGCACGTATGCGCGCTGAAAGACCTAAAGACGAGGACGAATTACATGAGCTTATTAAAAGTGTAGTGAAAGATAAGCTGGAAGTCGGTGAACTCGGTGAGTCACCAATAACGCTGCAAAACCTCGAACTGATTATCGATTCATTCACCTCAACATTACGGGGTGTATATCATCCGCGGATTCAATATCCCAAATCTGATAGCGATATAAAAACTCGGCCTGTGTTTTATCGGATTCCGGATGTTGACACTCCCCCTAATCCTCCGGATCTTGACCCTTCATCCACAAATGATGCATCTGGTTAGTATAAATAACGACACATGATTTACCTTCAGGTCAAACGGAAAGTAAAGCTTCCAGTGGATAAATCCAATATTTTGTACGCAGCCCAGCTCACCTTGAACCTGGAAAATGTAGAACGTGAATCGTCAATGTGCGTTGTTATTGGTGATGATACTTTGCTCAGAAAGCTCAACCATAAATATCGAAATATCGATTCTGCCACCGATGTTCTCTCATTTCCTTCCAGCGAACATGATCCAGACACCAATTCAATTTATCTCGGCGATGTCATCATCTCGTTAGCTCGCGCTGAACATCAAGCTACTGCCGGTGGTCATCCATTGGAAGATGAATTACAGCTTTTGGTCATCCATGGTACCTTGCATCTACTTGGATACGACCATCTAGGACGAGTAGATAAAGGAAAGATGCAGGCAGCTCAAGACAGGATTTTAAACCAGCTTGGTGTAAACCTGGAAATAAAACTCTGAGGATGTCGAAGTTGATCATGGATTTTTTTAATTCTCGTTTCAAAGCATTCGGTCATGCGTTTTCAGGATGGTGGTTTGTCATTCGGACACAGCGAAACGCATGGATACATATGGTCGTTAGTATCGCCGTCATCCTGATGTCATTCATACTTCACATCAGCGCCTCCAATTGGGCGTTGATATTTTTCGCCATTGCTTTGGTTTGGATTGCCGAATTTCTAAATACTGCCTTAGAAGCAGTGGTGGATTTGGCTTCCAACCATCAGCAGCATGAGCTTGCCAGGGTCGGAAAGGACGTAGGTGCTGCGGCTGTATTAATCGCCGCTGTCACCAGTATAATTATCGGCCTGCTCGTCCTCGGTCCGCCCCTTTGGTCAATCTTTCAGTCATTATTTTGAGGTTCCCCGAATATTTAGTTAAGCTCAATATCATCAATGATTAACGCACATTGGTCATTCATCTACAGGAGGTAATCATGTCCGATCCCTTTCACTTCGGAACAGTGGGTTCACCAAAATCTACTCCGAAAAAACCCGGTGGTAGTGTCGGAGCCATATTTCGTTTGAAAGAATTAGGACTGGATGCCCTCGAGCTTGGTTGGGTTCAATCAGTGCGCAAGAATGAAGAAGTATGTAGCGCTATTCAACAAGCTGCTAGTTCTCAAAATGTATTGATCAGCGTTCATGCCCCCTACTTTATAAATTTAAATGCCACCGACGAGGAGTGGGTCAATTCGCGTAGACGCCTGATGGACGCGACGGTTTTTGGCAAACTGGCAGGGGCGACGGATATCATTTTCCATCCCGGTTCATACTTTGGTAAACAGCCTGCAGAGGTTTTACCCATCGCCATTCAACGCCTTCAGGGTTGCCTGGACGAGTTAAGATCAATGGGTAATAGGGTCACTCTCCGCCCTGAAACCATGGGGAAATCAGCCATGCTCGGTTCCCTCGAAGATACACTGATGATGGCAAAAACTCTGCCTGGCGTTGAGCCATGCATAGACTTCGCTCATCTTCACGCACGACCTGGAGATGGTTCAGTTAATACCTATGATGAATTCGCTCACATTTTAGAGCGATATGGAGAGATGCTGGGTGAAGAATCTCTTACACGTTTGCATATTCACCTTTCCGGTATCCGGTACACCGAAAAAGGTGAAAAAGATCATATTCCCCTAAAAGAATCAGACCTTAACCTTAAAAATTTATTTAAGTGCCTGAAAGCCTTTCATTGTCGAGGAAGGTTACTTTGTGAAAGCCCTATTATGGAAGAGGATGCGCTTTACATGAAAGAAATATGGGGATGAGAAAGGTGACCCATTGACTCAACAGGCATTTTCATTACAGAATCTTACTTTACCTGATCGAAGTATATAATAATCAAATTCAATTGGCAATCATCATAGGTGTCAAAGTAAATCCTATCTGATAATGGTAGGTTCTGTTGGTCGAACAATTGGATCCACAGAGTGCCGCTTGATGCAACTGGCTTATCTGCCAGCGTAAATTCGAAACCACCCGCACCATATTGAGCTGCCAATCCAGTCATCGCCAGCTTATCAACAGACTCCACACCAGGCATCGAGCCACCCAATTGAACAAACAAACCTCTTACAGATTCACCATTGAGGCTTGTAGCCTGTCCGGCAACACCTGACCAATTGCAACCAACATCTGGATGAAATGTTGCTCCGTCGATTGCGGATGGGCTACCTTGTCGAGGCACGAATGAGAATCCACCTGCTGGGGTGGAGCTGATTACTTCCAACGTAGATGTACTCGCCGGTGCAACCGGAGTGCTTTCGGGTATATTGGTTGCCTCTGGTGTACTTGTCGATGGTGCTATAATTTTAGTCGGGGTCCAGGAAGGGACCAGAGTAAAGCGCGGCGTAACAGTCATGGTTGGCGGGATCATGGAAGGATACAAGGTTGGTGGAGGAAAGGGATTGATACCACTGTACGGATTAACAAAAATCAATAGGAAGACCGACACAACGCAAAGAATTGTGACCAGTACCACGATGGTCAGGACGTTCCATACTAATGAAGATGGTGTTTTCCTGCGGGGTGGTTCATTCGCGTCCGATATCTCATAAGTATCCATATATCATCTCCCCAGGAAAAACATATTACGGCAATAGAATTTGGATCTCACTTTGATTTCGATGCTCACCTATCCATTCCTGCAGCGCGTTTACCTGGAGCACCTCCCTTGCATCTGGCTGGAGACTATGATTTTCATCTTTTTCAACCAAATATAGGATGTGATATCCAATCTCCGTCTCTATCACCGAGCTGTATTGTTCAGGTTGTAGAGCAAACGCAGCCTCTTCGATGGCAAGTTCATCCAGGTAGCCACGTGGGATCCAACCCAAATCTCCTCCTGTCGTGGGATCATATAAAGTAGCCAGTTCCGTAAAACTAGCTCCAGTCTGTAATGAGGCATACACCTCATCTGCTTGTCCTTTTCTGGGCAATAATATTTGCCTCAAGTGCACTTGATCCGCTGTATCTGGAACAGCAGCAATGATCTGGTCACGCATCCATGCAGCTCCGATAGCCCGTTTCAATGCATGTTCAAACTCTTCGCTGGAATAGTCATGGGTCAAGATCCAATTTTCCAATGCTTGGGAGCCACCGAGTTGGGTTTCGAGCGAGTCAATTTTGGATTGCAGCATCGTTTCATCCACTATAAAACCATTCTGAACTGCCGATTGTGCTAAGAGAGTCTGGTTGATCAATTCATCCAGGACAATAGCACTTGGGTCAGATGCCAGATTCGTGCCAGTTATCGGTATTGCTGCCTGGAATCGGGTGAGTTCTTCCGAAAACTCATCCATTGTGATTCCCTCACCATTGATAATCGCAGCTAATGGGATTGGGGTTGCTGTGGGTGGGTCTGGAGTTTGTGTTGGTGCCGGGGATGTGACTGCAGATTCATTGGTCGCTGCAACTGTAAACGTTGCGCTTGTGACTGGGCTACGGCGATTACATGCAGATAAGGTGATGATCGATATACCAATAAAAATGACATACGTCCAACGGATATTCATTTTATAAATTATACACGGTATTCAAACCCACACCTGATCGCGTAGAATCATCGTTCATTGGTGAATTATTGATCTTGTAAATCCCAATCCGGTAGTATGGATTACTATTACCATGGTCTTGACAGAACCTCATATTTGCAGATAATTGGAGAATAATCTACAAAGGCTATGAGCGAGGAAAGTAGCTGGATCGCAACCGACAGGGAGGCATGGGCATTGACTGAGACCCAGCCAGGCGAAAATCCAGTGAAGTTCCCTCAGGAGCTGTCCGGGTGAATGTCTAATACACTAGTAGCGCGGAACGCAACCCAAGCGTTAACCTGGGGACCGATCGCTTTTCAGCTGTCGGACGAAGAGGGTCGCTTTAGCGATCAACAAGGGTGGTACCACGGGAAACGCCTCCCGTCCCTTGATGGGGCGGGAGTTTTGATTCATCAGGACACTAAATAATTTTCGGGTTTGTAAAATAATCAACAGGCATGATTCTGGAGGTGAACATGTTATCAGAGTTGGAACAGATTGAGAAAAAAGCCTTGCATTTATTAGAATCCATCCAGGATGAATCCGCGCTGGAGGCATGGCGGATTGCTCATCTTGGGCGTTCCTCGTCGCTAATGCTGGTCTTTGACCAGCTCGGTAAGCTTGCCAAAGATGAACGACCCGTCGTCGGAAGGCGTGCCAATGAAGTAAAACGGGCGTTGGAAGAGGCTTTCTCAAACCGCTCCTTTGCATTACGCCAGTCAGTATTACAACATTCACTTCTGACGGAACGTTTGGATGTCACCCTGCCCGGACGGACGCTCCCACTCGGGAGATTGCATCCATCAACCATCTCCTTAAGAGAGGTTGTTCGTGCATTTGCAGATATGGGCTTTCAGGTCTACCGCTCACCAGAGGTAGATACAGATGAATATAACTTTGGCTTGCTGAACATGCCCCCCGACCATCCTGCCCGAGATATGTGGGACACATTCTATACCTCCATACCCAACATCTCTCTTCGTCCACACACTTCTCCAGGTCAGATCCATGTCATGCGCCAATATGCCCCTGAGCCCATCCGTGCCATACTGCCTGGGATGTGTTATCGCTACGAACAAATTAATGCGCGTAAGGAGACCCAATTCAATCAGCTGGAAGTGCTGGCAGTTGGCAAGAATATCACCCTTGGTGATTTGAAAGGAACAGTCAGTGATTTTGCTCGTCGCTTGTTCGGACAAAAAATCCGTACTCGCTTTCGAGCCTCATATTTTCCATTTACCGAGCCTAGTGCCGAGTATGATTTTGAATGCCTCCTATGCAATGGAAAAGGTTGCATTGTATGTGCAGGGACAGGCTGGCTGGAAATTGGTGGATGCGGTATGGTGCATCCAATCGTTCTACAAAACGGAGGTTATGACCCTGCGGTGGTCTCGGGCTTCGCTGCTGGTTTGGGCACCGAACGCATCATGATGCTCAAACACCGTATCGAGGATATCCGTTATTTCTGGTCTAACGACATGCGTTTTTTAGAACAATTCTAGGAGGTATAAATGAAAGTCCCCATATCTTGGCTTAAAGACTTCGTTGATATCACCATTCCTCTCCCTGAGCTTGCCTCTCATCTGACTATGGCTGGGTTGGAGGTGGAAGAGATCGTCTATATTGGTCTTCAACTCCCTCAACGCGATCAATTGGGGAGCCAGGTTGTTAATGGTAGTAGCAATCTAAATATTTCTGGTCTATTCTGGGAACCCGATAAGATTGTTGTCGCATCTGTTTCAGAGGTTATGCCTCATCCCAATGCCGACCGGCTTGTCCTATGTAAACTTTATGATGGTGAACGTGAGCACATTGTTTTAACCGGTGCACCGAACTTGTATCCATACAAAGGACTGGGTGAATTAACTAGCCCTCTTAAGGTGGCATATGCCCGGCAGGGAGCACAGATTTATGACGGGCACCAACCGGGTCAGGTGCTGACTACCCTTAAACCGGCAAAGATCCGCGGAATTGAATCGTATTCGATGATTTGCTCTGAGAAAGAGCTTGGTATCTCGGAAGACCACGAAGGTGTGATCATCCTTGACGAAGATGCCCCCGTCGGTGTCCCTTTGGTGGATTATATTGGCGATGCAATTTTCGATATAAAGATTCTCCCCAATATTGCCCGGGCTGCCAACGTCTTGGGTGTGGCGCGCGAAGTATCTGCACTCACGGGTCAGCCATTGCATATCCCCGCTGATTTTTACCAGATTCCGGCTGAAGGACCAAATATTACCAAAAAAGCTTCCATTGAAATTACCAAACCTGATCTAAATCCTCGATTTGTGCTTGGACTGATCCAGGATGTGACCATCCGACCCAGTCCATACTGGGTGCAGCGGCGATTAAAGCTGGCAGGCATGCGCCCCATTAATAACATCGTCGATGTTACCAACTACGCCATGCTCGAGGTGGGTGAACCATTGCATGCATTTGATTATGATGTATTGGTTCAGCGTGCGGGCGGGAATCCCCCCACCATCATCACCCGCACCGCACATCCAGATGAACGGCTCACCACTCTGGATGGAGTTGACCGCCCACTGGATCCATTCACGGTTCTGGTTTGTGATACCGCTGGCTCCCTATCTATTGCTGGTGTCATGGGTGGCGCAGAATCGGAAGTATTTGATGCTTCAGCAAAGCCAACCAGCCTGGCAGGCTCAGATCAAGTTAGCAATCCAACAAATTCGAGCCAATCAGTCTCCAGAATTAAAAGCACCTCCAGCATTTTGCTGGAAGGTGCAGCCTGGAATAATACAAATATTCGTAAGACTGCCGCTGTTCAAAAGCTTCAATCGGAAGCTGCTTTCCGTTTTTCTCGTGGAGTGCATCCTTCTATGGCGGAACGCGGTGTAAGGAGAGGCTTAAAGCTAATGCACCAGCTGGCTGGTGGTACTGTTTTTCAGGGTTTAGTCGATAATTACCCCTTTCCACCTCAGGATCCGGTTGTTGATCTCACACCCGAAGATACCGAACGTTTGCTTGGGATTCAATTAAACGCCAAGGAGATTATCCATATCTTGCAAAGTCTGGATTTCCATTGTGAAATGATTACGAAAGGAAACACACCCATCATTCGGGCTCATACACCCGATCATCGGTTGGATATTAGCAATGGACTGACCGGCAAAGCCGACCTGTTGGAAGAAATCGCCCGTATCTATGGATATGAGCTCATTCCGGAAACCCGCCTATCATCAGAACTCCCACCCCAACGTAGTAATCCAACGCTTGAAAATGAAGAGCGGATCATTGATATCCTGACCGATTTAGGTCTACAAGAGATTGTCAGCCATCGTCAGACCACGCCTGAGCGTGAAGCGCGTCGCCTTGTACCTGGAACACCCGTAGATGACCAACCCTACCTTCGCATTATTAATCCCATCGCCTCCGACCGGGTTGTAATGCGCCACAGTGTCTTGAATAGTGTTCTGGAGACGATTGAGCGAAATTCACACATCCGTTCACGCATTGCTATTTTTGAAGTTGGGCCGATATTCCTTGGCTCTGAAGCGGGTGAAAGACCGGATGAATTACAGCGTCTGGCAATTGCCATTACTGGACCGCGTTCGCTGTCAGGCTGGCAAAAAGCTGATACTGAGCTAATGGATTTTTATGACCTGAAGGGTATCATCTCCTCTTTGATGGAAGAACTCCATATCAGGATGGATGTCGAGCCGTCTGAACACCCCTCCTTCCATCCTGGAAAATGTGCTCGGATTTTAATTGGAGAGCAGCAAATCGGTGTCTTCGGTGAGTTGCATCCCTTGGTCCACGAACGATACGATTTTTCACCTCACCCTGTGCTGGCAGCAGATATAAACATGGATTTGCTGATCAGTCTAATTCCGGATCGCTTTGATATGCAGCCAGTATCTGCTTATCCACCAGTGCTCGAGGATCTTGCCATCGTTGTGGATGAAGAGATTCCAGCCAATCGTGTTGCTGAGGTGATCAGGCAGGGTGGAGGGCGGATTGTATCAAATATCACCTTGTTTGATGTCTATCGCAATGAACAAATCGGGAAGGGTAAGAAAAGCCTGGCTTATTCCCTTACCTATCAATCGGATGATAAAACCCTCACCGATAATGATGTTGCCCAGATCCGCCAGCGTATCCTTCGCAAATTGGATCAGGAATTGGGTGCCGTGTTGCGTACATAATTAACAGCCATCGGAGGCATCATAGGATGGTTTAAATACCATGTGCTTTCAACTTGCAGTCTAAATGAGTATGCCGTATACTTAACTTGTCGCCCATATCATCTACCCTCGAAGGAGTGAATCTATGAACAATCGAACAGCTGCGATTATCATCACAATTCTTGTAGTATTTTGTTGCGGGTGCCCCGGGTTAACCGCGATATGCTGGGGCTTGGTAAGCTTTGTTGACTTCGCTGGTGGCTTGGGTATTACCGGCATAGGGGATCAAAATGGTTTTCTGGCTTCCATATTTGGTGGCGTATGTGGTGGGATTGTCTTAATTGCGATTGTTGTGGTAATCGCCTACTTCTTGCTGCGTAAGAAAAAAGTAGCTACTACTTCTGTCGAACCAATGCCTCCTACCAGCACTGATGAACCACTACCTCCTTCTAGCCCTGACGAACCCTTACCACCAACAATTTAATCCTTCTTTCAAATAGTACCGCTAATCCAGAGCTGATGTACAGCTCTGGATTTATTAATTTAGTTTCCCATAGCCTGATAATTATTTCTAAATGCATAAACACTTTAAATCATTAATTAATTTCCCCTTACTTCCAATTCTGGTTTCATTTTGAGTTTTCTCAAACACAACCCTCCTGTCCTTGAATTTTTCTATTAGCATCCTTATATAGATGATCATCTGATATTGATAATATTGACATATTTATCAAGTACCAGTAAACTAATCCATACCGTTAAGTTTTTATTTAACGGTAATTTAGAAATACTCATTCTTGATTTTATGTGTAAAAAGGGAGCAGTAAATCTCAATATAAACTACATATACAAACTATGAATATCACCACCAGGATAAAAGCCCATGGTGGCAAGGATAGCTCTATCGTGAAAATCAAATAATTCTTTTGGAGGTTAAAAATGAAGATCAGTGCAAGGAATATATTAAAAGGCAAGATAATAAAAGTCGTGCGTGGGGCCGTAAATGCGGAAGTCACTATTGAGCTTCCCGGTGGTACACAGCTTGTTTCAATTATCACCAACAGCTCTGTCGAAAAGCTCGTTCTTACCGAAGGTAAAGAAGCGTATGCCATCATCAAAGCTTCCAATGTAATGGTCGGGATTGATTAGTACCATCCTTGGAGAAGAAAATGAAAACATCGAAGCATCTCACCACATTATTCGTAAGTCTGTTAATCGCCTCGTTTGTCCTTGTGGCTTGTTCCACTGCAACACCCGTTTCAACAGAAACACCAATCTCAGAACCCACCCACCCAG
>Ga0154648_1229_pt3 | contig 12799 bp, 11 predicted proteins | sample Rifle2008BG13ft_FD_116077 | JGI IMG/M metagenome (GOLD analysis project Ga0154648, IMG submission 116077) | Chloroflexi bacterium RBG_13_48_10
ATGGGCATCCGTAAAATGCGAAGTTTATTCAGATTCGCGCAAGCTCTTCTTTATTCCTGCCGAGAAGCTCGATGACATTATCGATTTCATGTATAAGCTCCTAAAGTTCAGGTTTGGAGATGAGCTCTTTATCATCAACCATGCCTGCCTGGCTTATATCCTTGGCTATGGACCGGACGAGATCTCATCATTGAAAAATTTACTCCCCCCATGGATAGCTGTCGTTGGTATTTCCGGTGGACAAATTCTGGCTGACGAAAGGGTTGCTGCTCTGGAAAATGATATCCGGGACCTTGCAGCACAATCTGGCCTGAAGATGACATCAGCAATTGACGGCTGCCAGGCTGGTGATCTGCTGGAACTGATCCAAAATCCCTCCCCAGAACCGTACTGGAAGCTTAGATACAAGGGCGGCTCGCAAGAAATCTTCTTCTTGACCACGCTTGATAAAACGCCTGGCTTCGTCACAACGATGTATTCGGCAGCCACCGAGCATTACTATCCAATCCCAGACATTGGAGTTTATCTTCAGCCGGTGCATCAAGGAGTCGGTTGCCATTGTGAATTTATACTGACCTTCGACCGGGAGAATCAGGCGGAAGTGAGCAGGACTGAGGCGTTGTTCCGTGATGCTAGTCATAGGCTCTTTAAACAGAAGGCTTATTTCTCTCGACCGTATGGCATATGGGCCGACATGGTCTACAACGCAGATGCAATGACCATGAGCGTTACAAAAAAAATGAAGAATATTTTCGATCCCAATCATGTAATGAATCCTGGGAAACTTTGCTTTTAGCATCTCTAGGCAAACAGGAGAATAAAAATGGCATTGGAAGATTTCGCGGCAGAAATGGATCGGTGCAGCCAGTGCTCGTACTGCAAGTGGATCCCTTATGACCAGGTCAAGAGTTGGCGTTTTGCCAAAAACTGTCCTAGTATTGCGTATCATAATTTTAACAGTTACTCTGCCCGCGGAAGGTACGCGGTTGGCCGTTCTCTTATCAAAGGCCAAAGTGGGTATTCTGACACCGTTCGAGATATTGTCTATACCTGCTTGACATGCGGGTCATGTGATGTAAGCTGTAAGGTTTGCCGCTATAATCTGGAGCCTCTAGAGATGGTGCGTGAACTCAAGTTCGGATTGGTTAAAGACGGTCAACGTCTCGATGAGCACCAAGCCCTCATAAATAGCCTGAATAAAGATGGTAACACGATGGGAAAGCCCCGAAGCGAGCGTGGGAAATGGGCTGATGGTCTGGATTTACCTCGCTTGCTAATGGAAAAAACCGAGGTACTGTTTCATGCCGGCTGCAGGTTAAACTTCGATAGCGAACAGCAAAAGTCTGCCAGAGTAGCAATCGCCCTGATCCAGAAAGCCGGCATCAGCATAGGGATCATGGGTGAGAATGAGATGTGCTGTGGCGGGCGAATTTACTCCATGGGGTACCGGGATGAATTCAAACGGTTGGCAAGGGCAAACCTGACTGCCTGGTCTAAAGCCGGGGTGAAGACGGTGATCACTTCGTGTTCCGACGGTTATCACGCATTCAAACGTTTATATCCGCAAGTCGGATCTCAGGTAGAAGTATTACACACCGTGGAATTCCTGGATCGCCTTATCCAGGAAGGAAGGCTTAAATTCCGTTCCGAAATTCCCATGACCGTTACGTATCACGACCCCTGTCACCTGGGAAGGCAGGGGGAACCTTATCTACCGTGGGTTGGTGTTGAGAAGAAGATTAAAGGTCAAATCATTGTTTACGAACCGAATAAGCCAAGGTATAACGGCGCCTGGGGTATATATGATGCGCCTAGAAATGTGCTCCGGAGCATTCCCGGAGTGGAGCTGGTAGAGATGGAGCGTATACGCGAATATAGCTGGTGTTGTGGAGCTGGTGGTGGTGTTCGTGAAGCCTATCCAGAATTCTCAGAATGGACCGCCAGTGAAAGATTAGCGGAAGCCAAGGCTACCGGGGCTGAAGCATTGGTAACTGCCTGCCCGTGGTGTGAGAGAAATTTCCTTGATGCTGCTGAAACGCTCAAGGATTCAATGAAAATTTACGACATCGTCGATCTTGTGCAGAAAGCGATATAGTGGAGGGAGCAAATGACACTGCCAAAGCATTTGTATAAGACCTTGGAAGATATCGTTGGCACCAGGCATATCTCCGATGATCCGGCAATACTTGACTCTTACCGCTACTCATTAGCCCATACTGCAATTCATCTTGGTCCCTTTTACGATACATTTACACCAAGGGGAGCGGCTGTTCTTCTGCCAGGTAGCACTGAGGAAGTGCAGGCAATTGTCAAACTATGTAACCAATACAAAATAAGATTCAAAGCCTCAAGCACGTTCTGGTCTGCCCAGGGATATCCGTCGGAAGATAATACCATCCAGCTCGACATGCGGCGGATGGACCGTATCCTTGAGATCGACGAAAAGAATATGTTCGCCGTTATCGAGCCAGGGGTTATCGGTGCGACTCTCCAGGCTGAAGCCATGAAGGTCGGCCTGAATACCCATATCCCGGGTTCTGGTTGCAGCTGCTCCATATTAGCCAGCGCTACGTCTTACTTTGGCTCTGGTCCAAGCAACCTGTATGGTGGGTGGCATTACGAAAACCTGCTCGGTGTTGAATGGGTGATGCCCATAGGTGATATTTTCAAAATCGGGTCATTAGGGTCAGACTGCGGTTGGTTCTGCGGTGAAGGACCAGGTCCAAGCATGAAAGGTATCGCCAGGGGATTTCTAGGCGCTAAAGGGGCTATGGGTGTTTTTACAAAATGCGCGATCAAGCTTTTTGCCTGGCCCGGTCCAAAAACACTTCCTGTAGAGGGGATCATACCGGCCTATAGAGCACCACTGCCAGAGAATTTCAGAGCTTATACCGTTGCATTCCCATCCTGGAAAGCGTGGGCAGATGCAGCATATTTGATTTGGGAGACTGGCTTAGGCTATCTCGCTCACCGGCAGTTCAACATGTTCGGCAGAGACCTTAAGTATGCAATGGTCAAAATCCTCACCGACCCCACGAAGACGTTGGGGGATCTAGAGGAGCTTCTTGATGACCCTGAAGTACAAAAGGTTACAGAAGATTCAATGCGTGATTTCCAGATTGTCCTGGTTGGAATGACCCCAAGGGATATTGCCTGGCAAGAAAAGGCTTTTGACGAAATCCTTGCCAGGACTGGCGGTTGGAAAGTGGAAGCCATGAATGCGCCTGAGATTCACGATTGGGCACTGCTTTACCTGATCAGGTTGGGGCATAAAAATCTGAACCTGGTTTTTGGAGGTTCCTATGATGGCTGCTTCGGTTTGATGGGTGCGGTAGACTTTGGTACCACCCACGTTGAAGAAGCAGCTATGTTCAAGAAAGAATGGGAAAAGCGTGGGGCAGTTGTGGAAGCTGGAGGGGACTGTACAATGGGCCCAATAGGCGGTATGGGAGGAGGAGGTACGGGCCTGTGGGAAAACTTCACCTGCTTCGATCCATACGATAAAGAATCAGTTGATGGAACTCTGGAGTTTTTTGACGCAGCCACCCGGTATGGCCTGGAAAAAGGCTGGGGCGTTGGTATGGAAAAGTGGAACTCCCAAAACCGAGGCCCTAACGGCAAGACAACACCTAAAGAAGAGCGCGACAGAATACACTTAGGCGCACCGCAACCCTCTGTTTTTCGCTACCAGGGTAAGGTCAGGGAAGCTTTTAACCCGAATGACCTGGGAGATGCATATTACGAAACGTTGGATGGGTAAATCTCATCGGAGGGTGAATTATCGTTCAACATTGGAGGGTTGAGACCACGCGCTCCATGTACCTGTGCATGAGAGCTTCCAGGTCGTAGCAGCCGTCGTAAACGCTCCATTCAAACACAATCCCGCGTGCCATAACGAACAAGAACCTTGAGAGCTCTTCCGGGTCTTCATCTGCCCGGATCTCTTTTTTCTCCTGCCCTTCTTGGATCAGGTCCTCCAAGATGGTCAACATAGGTCTATCTTTTTTGATGAAAAATTTGATCTTCGGATTAAAAAGCTGTTGAGTCAATTCCACACCACTGCTCAGGTTAAATTTAGCGTAATAGTCAAAATATTCAACAATTTTTTCCGGAATGCTTCCCATTTTTAACCCAGGTTTCACCTGTGTGGAAAAGAATTCGTCAGCTTTGCGAAATATCTCTGCCAGGATGTCGTATTTTGAGGTGAAGTAATGATAAAAGGCTCCAACAGATACGCCAGCTTTTTTGCTTATATCTACGATGGTAATATTCTCAAATCCATCCCGGTCCATCAAGTTAATTGCAGCTGAATATATTCTGTCCTTCGTTTCCAATGCCTGTTCTTGACGTTTAGTGATTGATTTATTAGTCATATTTACTCCATTGAAAGGATGTTCTTCTCGTCAAGGAGGTATTTACCCATGGGTTCCCAATAGTGAATTTTCAAATGCTTGAGCCCTGGCTAAGTCAGACTCTCGATGATGATTTCTGCTGCTATTCTGGCTCCAATCCCTGGTAAGAGAGCGCACTTTTCAAAACCTTTCGCTTGTGCGAATGCCTCCATATTCTCCGGGCTGGCAGCGGGATCCATGTAGCGACCAAACACAACATCTTCATGTATCTTCGGGCATACCACTGCCCCTACTTGCGCTTCGAAGCGGGGCATAAATTGCCTTGCTGCGCCGATAGTTATCCGAACAGCGTCATAATCTTGTAGATTCTCACTACCAAAAAAGAGGCCAAGGTTAATCAAACCACCCGTGACTCCTCCGCACATCCAGCCTGTCCCACCGAAACCAGGAAATGGAGACAAAGCTTTGATAATCTCCATGTTTCCCAGGCCGAATTCTTCCATTACGGCCAATGCAGTGCTCCTGGCACAATTGCGAGCGAAGTAGTTGTATTCCTCAGCCCGTAGCTGAACCCGATCCAGGATTTCCTTTCTATGAGCAACGATCTCATCCCTATTGAGAAACTTCTGCGGAATCCCATCAGCAAGCAATCGCTTGTGCCTGCCTTCGATAGCTGGTATATCCCATTCTCTATCTGCCAGCTCCTGAATCATTGCTTTAAGGATCTCATAGTCCACCATCGCTCATTTACCTCCTTAATTCGCCTTATTCCTTGATGGAATGCTTACCGAATATGCATATACTTATCAATGGTGCTATCACGCATCTATATATATGCAGATAGCTGACTGGCAAATCATTCTCCAAGCGCTATATCGGCTGCATCTCTAGCGGATAAAAAGCCATCGACAGCTTAATGATGTAAGCCCCGGCAGGTGTATTGGCGATAGCTCCGTCTTCACCAATGGCGAAGAACTTGCCCGTGCTTCTCATCTGATCCCAGTTATAGAAAAAGACAGTGGAGACTGGCAGACCGAATTCGCGAAAGGCAAATATATACTGGTTATCATCGAACTTGTAAACTGTGGACATATCTACATCACCCTGACCTCGCAGAGGCCCGATGATGCCATGCCAGACGTAACGCTCAGAATTAAGGTAAATATGCTCGATGCATTGATTGGGACCATAATCATACAGCCCGCGTAAACCGATCAGATCACGCGTAGGTGCAGGTTTACGACCATCAGGTGAGCGGGTCGGATCACCCAGTACACCGGCTGAGAACTTGTGGATTGCACGCGGTTCTTTGCCCACATCCCCTTCACGCAGATTTGTGCGTATCCCGAGAACCTGCCGGGTATGAGTGTTTACAATGAAAGTTTGTGATTCCCGTGGCAGCTGGGTAAAAGTCATATCGATAAAATAAGTGTGCGCTGCAACTTCCACAGCCTCGCACCAGTCCTTCCCGCCTTCATTCCCACTGCGCCAGGTAACCTCGTTGCGACCAGTGAACTCAAGCTTGAACGACATTCCCAAATCCAGGGTGATATCCAGCGTTTGATTCACCAGCGCAGACGTTTGAGGTAGGCGATTGGCGGCTAGCCCCGATGCATAATCCTCATATTTGTAATTGGCTTGACCTTCTTGTTGTGGCACTGCTCACCTCCGAAGTTAGGACCTTTCTCACACGCCCCATTTCACACCAAATTGGGTCAATGCTGCTCCTGCAACATCAACGATCGCTGTCCCTCCATCCACCAGAATCACAGACCCGGTTATAAATGAGGCATCATCACTGGCGAGAAAACTGCATATTCCGCTGATCTCACTGGGATGCGCTGTCCGTCTCAGGGGAATCATCGATGATATGTGTTGGAAGACACCGTCCAGATCTGTCCCAATGGCTTCTGCAAGGGGAGTCAGCGAATTTTCCAACATCCGCGTCCTTGTTCCTCCGGGGCAAACTGCGTTACAGCGAATCCGAACCGGACCAAAATCTAACGCAACTTGTTTGGAGAGCATGATGAGGCCAGCCTTCGAGGCACAATAGGCCGGCATACCCGGCAAGCAGCGCAAACCACCTAAAGAGGCGATGTTAATGATAGAACCACCTCCTCCTTCGGTCATGTGGGGAATCGCCGCTTTCATCAGATACATTGGGCCGGTGAGGTTCGTCTCGAGCACCCGATGCCATAGGTCTGGATCTATGTCGACTACGGTCGTTCCACCTGGATCGATTGCGGCGTTATTCACCAGAACATCCAGTTTACCGGTAATCCCCAGAGCGGTGTTGATCATTCGTTGGGCATCTTCGAAGTTGGTCACATCTCCGGCGCAAGACACTGCCATCCCGCTTGGTAACGATTGGAGCACCTCATCAAGCTTCTCCTGACGGCGACCGGATATGCAGATTAGTGCACCATCAGCGACAAATCTTTCAGCAATGGCAGTGCCAATGCCAGTTCCTGCCCCGGTGATGAGCGCTACTTTTCCGTCAAGTTTCATTTCTTTTTCCGTCTATATCCACTGGATTTAGGAATGGTTGCCGAATGCATTACGATTAAGTTTCACCCAGGTTACAAACCCATATAGGCTTTTCGAACGTGGTCGCTTTGGAGCAGCTCAGCACAATCCCCCTGCAGGCATAATCGGCCATTTTCAAGCACATACGCCCGGTTTGCGATATTCAGTGAGTGGCGCACATTTTGTTCGATCAGGAAAATGGTAATACCCTGTTCCTTCAGGTTTTTAATGATCTGGAACATCTCTTTCACCAGTAATGGAGCCAGGCCATACGATGGTTCATCAAATATGCATAACTTCGGCTTGGCCATCAACGCTCTCCCAATCGCCAACATTTGATGTTCTCCACCGCTCAATGTCCTGGATAATTGTTTCGCCCTTTCCTTTAATCTGGGGAAAATTTGATATACCCATTCGAATGTTTCTTCTTTTTGTTTCCATGCATGGATAGGATAGGCACCCATCTCCAGATTTTCTCGGACCGTCATCTCAGGAAACACCTTCCCGCCCTGAGGCACATACGAAATACCTAGCTCAACGATGGAATGAGAGGGAAGGGATTCGGTCCGTTTTCCGAGAAAAGTAATACTCCCTGAGGCTGGATGAAGCATACCGGTGATGGTGTTCACCAAAGTAGTCTTACCTGCTCCATTTGAGCCAACGAGGGCAACAATTTCAAACTCATTAACGTCTAAACAAATGTCCCAGAGTGCCTGAGCCTTGCCATAAAATGCATTTACATTACGCACTTCCAGCATACTTCTACTCTCCTAAATACACCTCGACGACAGTCTTACTCGTGGCGATTTCCTGGGGCGTTCCTTCGGCGATTTTCTTACCGTGATCTAGCACCATGATCCGGTCGCAGACACTCATAATTGCCTTCATCACGTGCTCGATCATGAAAATGGTAATACCCTGCGCACGTATTTTAGAAACCAGCTCCATGGACTGAGCTATTTCGGTGGAATTCAACCCAGCCATGATTTCATCGAGCAATATGATTTCTGGTTTGGTGGCTAAAGCCCTGGCAACTTCAAGCATTTTTTGGTTAACCAGAGTGAGGTCTTTGGCTGGGACTGTAGCCCTTCCTGATAAATCCACAAACTCTAATAACCTGGTAGCCTGCTGTGCAGCCTGCGCTGAGGTAACCTTTTGGCGGCTCCCGAAATGTACACCCAAGGTGACGTTGCTGATCACCGGCATGTCGGGGAAGACTTTCACCGACTGGAATGTCCTTGCCAACCCCATCCTGCATATTATATGGGGTTTCAAGCCGGTGATATTTTCGCCCTTGAATTTGATCGTCCCGGAATTAGGTACAAGCGCAGCAGAGATCAGACCAAACAGGGTGGTTTTACCAGCTCCATTGGGGCCAATCAACCCCACGATTTCACCCTGATCGACATGGAAATCGACATCAGAAACTGCAGCCAAACCGCCAAAATACTTGGTGACTCCTTGGCCTTCAAGAATGGGCATTTCCGCCTCCCACTGTTCGTAAACGCCACTTTTGGAACACGCCTGCCAGGCCATTAGGCAAGTACAGTATTGAAACGACCATAACAATCCCGAAAATCAGCATGTAATAATAAGGGTATTTGGTAATTAAGATTTGTTCCAGATAGGCGAAAAAAATCGCGCCCAAAACAACTCCACCGAGCTGCCCTGCACCACCGAAAATGGCCATCAGAACTGGCGTAAAAGAATAGTTCATATTGAAGGCCATAAATGGATCAATATATGTCCACCTGGTCGCCATGACAGCCCCAGCTGCTCCCATGAAAAATGCACTGATAGCGAAGGCCGAAACCTTCATCAAGGTGACGTTGATACCTATGTGCGCAGCAGCTTCTTCTTGTTCACCAATACTTTGTAAGGCCAATCCATACTTTGATCGGCGGATTAAAAAAGCCGTCAAAAGAGTTAACACTACGATAGCTAGCATGTATAAATATATCGCGTTATTGTCCACTACCACCACAAATCTACCGCGGGTGCCAGTAAATGTGACCTCATACCAGTTGAGCAGGTTCTTGATCAATTCCAGCAACCCAAAGGTAAAGATGGTGAAATAGACACCTTTCAGGCGCAGCGTCAAGCCCCCAACCAACAGCGCCATCACTGCACTGGTCAGGCCCCCTATGAGGACCATAACCACGAGCGGCAAGTGCATGCCCAGAATAGCGGCAACATATATGCCGATCCCAAAGAACACCGCTGTAGCCAGAGAAATCTGCCTGGTTGGTCCGGAGAACATGACCCAGCTCGTTGTCAACACGATGTACATGTATATAGTCGACAGGAAAATAATGGAATATTTCGATCCGAAGGTGGGTAAAGCAGCCAAGATAATCAATACAATCAACAGGATGATCCCCGGAATCAGGTAGCTTTTTGATGCCCTTATCGATGTCCATGATAGCTGAATCATATGTCTACTTCCCCATTAGGCCAGTCGGCTTCAACAAAAGCAAAAGGATAAAAATAACATAATAAGCAACCAATGCCAGCCCTGCGTCGAAATAGGTTACGATGCTCCCAATCACACCCAGTATGATCCCACCGATAAAGCTACCCGGGATGCTCCCCAGACCGCCCAGCACAACCACGATGATAGCAATAACGGTATATTCCATGCCCATGGAAGGGAAGACGGAATAATTCATACTGATCAGCATACCAGCACAGGCCGCCATGGCAACCCCAAGGCCAAAACATAATGCCAGTACAAAGTTAATATTTACTCCCATCAGCCCAGCTGTTGAGGAGTCTTGAGCAGCCGCGCGGATGGCTTTTCCCATGCGAGTTCTGACCAGGAAGATGTAAAATACAACCCCAATCAGTAGGGAAAACCCAAGGGTGACGAGGCTGTTGGCGGGAAATAACGCTCCTCCGAGATTGACAGGGACAGCTAAATAGGAATAAGCTTTGTACCTAGTTCCCCAGATTAAATACGCTAGATTTTGAATAATAAAAAGTAAACCAAATGAGGCCAGCATAGAATTGCCTTCGAAAATACCTGGCGAGTCTGAAGTCACCATCAGGCGCTTGTATAAAGTTCTGTGAAGGATATATCCCAAAATAAAACCTGCCGGGGCACATACAACGAGGCTCAACAGCGGGCTAATCCCCAAGACGGTGTGTAATGACCAGGTAGCTAGAGCTCCAAGCATAATAAACTCGCCATGCCCGATATTTAACACCCGGGCAACGCCATATTGCAGGCTGAGACCCATAGCAATCAAGGCATAGAGCCCGCCCATTAGTAGGCCGGCGATTCCGACATCGAGGATGGTAACAAGCATAGATTATTTCCTGATTCCAGTTACCATTGGCTTAGGCTGCCTAAAGGTTTTAGAATTTACCCATAAAGGCAGCCTGTCCAATAGCATGCTATAAAAAATGTCTATCTTGTATTAAGCAGCCGGCCATTCTGGTTTGGGATACACAAACTCAGCAGTGGCATTCTTCTTTGGTCCGACGACTTCATATATGCCGTTGATCCATTGACCTACCTCTCCAGTATGGGCGTCCTTCGATAGGAGTCCTCTATCAAACCAGGTTTCACCCAGAACTGTAGTGAATTTGTTGGCTGTAATATAGTCTTTTATCTTGGCCTGATCAAGAGACCCAACTTTCTCGATGGCTTGCTTCCACATTTCCAGGCCTGCCCAATAGAGTGGGTGACCCCAGGGATCTTGAACATCTTCCGGTTTGCCACCCCAGAGCTTGTCAGCCAGAGCCTTTGCTGCCTCAGATTGCTTTGGGCTAAAGGAAGTCCAACCCGTAACGCCTTCAACCGCTGGGCCAAACGAAGTATGGAAGAAACCAAAATTCACACCAGGCCCACCAATCCATACTTTGGGGTTAAAGCCGAGTGCCATGGATGTTCCAATGGCCGGCATGATTTGATCGGGATAAGCAAAGCAACAGAAGACGTCCGCCTCAGAAGCCTTCGCTTCTTTGATTACCGGACTTAGGTCCTTAATGTCTGGTGGTAAGCTTTTAACACCAACGACCTCGATACCTTTCATTGGGAATTCGATACCAGCTACACCCGAGTACTCAATACCGTGCAAGTCTGCAATGTAGGTGATGAAGGCTGTCTTGGCTCCCTTCTCAGCCAGCAGGTCTGCAAAGACCGGTACTTGATACCAGTCAGAGAAGCTCAGGGTTACTAATACATAGGGCATGCTGGGTAGCATGTCTTTAAGGCTGGTTGCGCCGCCCTCGGCAGTAATCAGTAGATAGCCATATTTATTGGCAATCGGGGCTTGGGCAAAGAGGAAGGATGTACCGGAAGCTGGCCATAAGAAGTCAACCTTGTCTTCCACAATCAGTTTCTCGGTTAACATGGTCATTGTAGCCACATCGCTCTTATCATCGTAGATGATTGGTTCAATGGGTAATTTTTTGCCATATTCCTCGACAAAAATACCCCCATCGGCATTGACCTCTGCAATAAAAGTCTCGTAAACTGGTCGAAAGGCGGAATCGCCGATTTTGGCATTCCAACCTGAAAGAGGTCTTGCCATGCCTACGACGATTTTATCCTTTACTGGCAAGGTGGTGGGTACAGGGCTAGGCGCTACAGCTTGCGTTGCAGGTCCTCCACATGCTGCTACTACCGCTCCCATACCTGCTATTGCTACGCCTTTGAGAAAATCACGCCGGGTTAAATCTGTTTTCTTGTTCACATTCGCCTCCTTTTGGGCTCCTAGATTAACCGAATCTTTAACTTATTTTTCTTCGATCCTCATTCCATATTTCTCTCTCCTTTCAATCAATCCATAACTTATAGAGGCTGAATAATAAGCCCGTTGCTTGTTCTTATAATCGCAGGACCGGTTTAATCACTCGGCCCATTTCCATATCTTTAACTGCAATGTTAATTTCATCAAACGGATAGAATGTTACAAGACGGTCAAACGGGAAGCGCCTTTGCCGATAAAGCTCGATCAGCTTGGGGATAAATAGATCTGGAATGGCATCGCCTCCCAGGATGCCCTTGACCGTTCGGCCATTCATAATTAGGTCCATATTCAGGTTGACTTCTGTGCCTGGTGGCACGACACCAGTAAGACCACAGACCCCAAGGCGGGGGAGCACATCCACAGCTTGGCGCAGCACCTTGGGGTTACCGACGCATTCCAGGCTGAATTCCGCGCCTCCGCCAGTGATATCAAGAATCGCTTCAATCGGATCCACATCCCTGGCATTGATAGTGTGGGTGGCACCCAATTCCCTGGCTAACGCCAAACGATCCGCATGGATATCCACCGCGATAATGGTGGTACAACCACATACCATTGCGGCAAGGACTGCGCTCATCCCCACATTACCAACACCAAATATTGCGATGGAAGCTCCGGGTCTGGGTTGAAGTGAATTCATCACTGCACCTGCACCGGTCATAACGCCACATCCCATGGGAGCTAGGATTTCGAGTGGAATGTCATCCTGCACCTTGACGACATTCCGTTCATTCGCCAATGCAAAATCAGCAAACGAAGACTGGCAGAAGAAGGATCCATGGATGATTTGATCACCCTTGCGAAGGGTTGTTGTACCGTCTGGTCGGGCACCGTGGAAATTGTGTTGGAAAAAATTCAGGCAATACAGAACTTTACCCTGCTTGCACGCGCTGCATACTCCACAGTAGTCCCAGGCTAAAACAACATGATCGCCCGGTTTTACTTTTGTCACCCGTGTGCCCACTTTTTCGACAATCCCAGCACCTTCATGACCGAAGACACTTGGTGGTGGTGGGATCGGCAAGTGTCCGTCCCGTCCTGCCAGGTCCGTGTGGCAAATTCCAACGGCAGCGACCCGTACCAGCACCTCATCGTCGTTTGGCTCACTGATTTCTAGCTGCTCAATATTGAAATCTCCCGACGTCTCAAAAATTACCGCCGCTT
>Ga0154648_1135_pt2 | contig 12518 bp, 11 predicted proteins | sample Rifle2008BG13ft_FD_116077 | JGI IMG/M metagenome (GOLD analysis project Ga0154648, IMG submission 116077) | Chloroflexi bacterium RBG_13_48_10
TGCACCGAAGTCATTATCGTCATAATGCGGTTGCACCGCCAGGATGACCTTGGCAGTCAGTAAATCAGGTTTGGGGATGGCTTGTTCAAGGTCCATGCTTAGCCTCGATGGATCAGATCAAGAGATAGTTTAGAGTATAGATGAGAATTTCGCTTACTACCCGCAAAATGATAACTCATTATACCAATGCTGTTCAGAATCTATGATATCGCATCCTTATGGTGGTAAGATTATCGGGAAAATCGGGAAAATCAATCTTAAAGAGGCAAATCGCTATATAGTTAACTAAAACTGAAATGCCCACAACATCATTCACATCATGATCGCACTTATTATAACTATGAGGGAGAAATTAACTACCTGCGTTCTCTACTGCATAGGACTGACCATCGGGAATAGGTATAATCACTAGGTAAATGGTTCATGAAACCAGATGTGAACTAACCTACCTAGGCGAAGAGATTTTGAAAGAAGAATACTATGCTGACACCGCAAAAAGATAATGAAAAACCTGCAAGGATTGATTTCACCTGGGGTGTAAAAATACCCATGCGTGATGGAGTCTGTCTCAATGCAACAGTTTATCAACCCAGAGATGGAAAACCCGTACCTGTGATTTTCACCCTCACCCCGTATGTGGCGGACGCTGCACACATGCGAGGCATTTTTTTTGCGGAGCATGGATATGTATTTGTAGCTGTTGATTCGCGCGGGCGAGGTAACTCCGATGGCATATTTGAGCCATTCACCAATGAAGCCAATGATGGGTATGACATTATCGATTGGCTGGCAGGTCAACCCTGGTGCGATGGACAGGTCGCCATGTGGGGTGGCAGCTATGGCGGTTATGTGCAGTGGATGGCGCTCAGGGAAGCACCACTTCATCTAATTACAATCGTTCCGACTGCCTCAGCCGCGGCAGGCGTTGACTTCCCATTCTTTAAAAATATATTTTCTCCATTTGAAATCCAGTGGCAGACCTACATCAGTGGGGTTACCCGCAACGATTCGATCATGAACGATTCCAAATTTTGGATCCAAAAATTCCAGGAAATGTATCAGGGGCATCTGCCTTATAAAGAACTTGATCGCATTGTCGGGAATACCTCCACTTATTTCCAAACCTGGGTTGCCCACCCGCGTCCTGATGAATATTGGGATAACTTATCTTTTCCAGTCGAGCAATATGACCGGATCAACATCCCCATCCTCACCATTACCGGGCATTACGACGGTGACCAGCCTGGTGCGATGGAGTATTACCGCAAGCATATGGCTTCGAATTCTCCAAGCAAAGTGGATCATTACCTGATCATGGGTCCATGGGACCATGCCGGGACCCGTGATCCGAAAACAGAAATTGGAGGATTAAAGTTTTCAGAAGCTGCTATCTTGGATATGAATAAACTCCACCAGGAGTGGTACGACTGGAGGATGAAAGGAAAGAAAAAACCTGCCTTTCTCAAGAAGCGAGTGGCATATTACGTGATGGGTGAAGAGAAGTGGAAATATGCCGACAACCTGGAGGCAATTGGATCAGTCCAGAAAAGGATGTATCTAGGCTCCAACCAAGGTGCCAACGATGTTTTTCACTCGGGCACCTTGGTGGATCATGAACCCACAGGCTCGCCATATGATGTGTACACCTACGACCCACTGGATAAGCGCTTTGGAGCACTGGAGCGAAAGGAAAACGTAGATTATCTCACGGACCAGTCCTATGAGTTGAATCTGTTCGGGAATGGGTTGGTCTATCACTCCGAACCTTTCTCCAAAAACACGGAAATCACGGGTTGGATTAAATTATTTACCTGGATATCCTTAGATGTATTGGATACAGACTTTACTGCCACCCTGGTTGAGGTGCTACCCAACGGGACGGTGATTAAACTAACCCAAGATTATTTACGGGCAAGATATCGGGAATCCAACCGCGTAGAAAAACTGGTGGAACCTGGTGCGATCAACCTTTACTCTTTCGATGGATTCACTTTCTTTTCAAGACGCATTGCCAAAGGAAGTCGCTTACGACTTATTATCAGCTGCCCGAATACCATTTACATGGAGAAAAATTACAATGGCGGCGGAGTAGTGGCAGAAGAATCAGGCAAGGATGCGCGTACGGCACAAGTAACCCTTCACCACAATAAGGAATATCCAAGTTATGTGGAGCTGCCGGTGGTCAAATGAGGATTAAGTGGAAATAGGTTTCAAATACATCGTGGATGCTGGCAAAGAACCACAGGTGGTTCTACAATCCATGCTTGAAACGCCTCAATCAAACCCTTCAGGACATATAAGTCCTAATTTCGTACATAGTTGTTTCGTATCCATGATGTGCTCAGGGGTTGATTGGGCATACTCAAAACACCAAAGCAACTGGTAGATAGGACGCCGTTCTTCATACAGGGGGTCTACAAGGCAGTTCTCCTTATAGGATTCCCAAAACTCAGCACTTGTCATACCCCTCCAGAATTCCAGACGTGCCAGGTCTATTTCGTGATGACCTGCCCATGCCTTGTCAAAGTCTAGAATTGTCGCCAAGTACCAATGCTCCTCTCGATATTGAAAGAGAATGTTGTGCCCATGCAGGTCTTCATGACAGAGCCTTGCTTGATGGATATTCAAGAATAGATGTGTATTCTTATCCAATAATGAGAAAAACAACTCCCGTAGACGTGCACTATGGATGGAATGTTGGGCGCGTTCTATAAATGCTGTAAGGAATGATCCACTACCCTGAACACCTCCAGCAAGATTTAGCTCCCCAAACGCTGGAAATTGGATTCCATGTAATTGTGCCACACCGCTACCGATTTGATGATATGCGCTCGACAACTCTTTTGTATTCATCTGTTGCCGGGCAATCATCCATTCCTGCCCTGGAATATACGTCTTGATCAAGTATCGCCAAGGCCAGGTCTGGAAAGACATGTTGACCGCCAAGATTTCAGGCATAGTGATGGTAGTATGCATCGAAACCAGTCGGTGACACATGGCCGTGCGGTCAAAGGAACTAGCCATAAGAGCTTCAGGTCCTGCAATTTTAACAACAATATCTATAGAAGGTTGATGGAGCTGAAGCAAGAGAACCAGATAATCGTGGTGTCGGTTAGCGATCTTTTGTTTAACGATTTTAACCTTTGAACCGAATGTATGTTGTATCAATTGTCCTAATAGATCTGGTGGGATACTGATTTCCATTATTCACCAATGAGATGGGAAAATAATCAATCCTCAATACTTTCCCTAGATTTCCCTGCTTAATCCTGCAGAAGATTGTACCGATACACATTTGTCTTGCGGAATTCAAAACCCATACGTAAGTATAGCTGGTTGGCGGTTTTCCGGATGGGGTTGGAAGTCAGCATGACCTGCGAAGCACCTGCTTGTTTTGCCTTTTCCAGGCAGGCCTGCAAGAGGGATTCACCAATCCCAATGCTGCGCGCCCTTGCGTCCACCACCAAATCTTCAAGATAGCCCCGCAAACCGGTTGGCACATAGTAAAGCACCAGGGTTGCCATACCCATGATCTCGTCACCATAATCTCGGTGCCTTGCCAGGAAAAGGAACGACGATGGCGACGCTAGCATCTGAATTAGCTGCTCTCGGCTGGGTGGTGGATTGTTGGTGGTAAGCTGAGGAACGAGACGCTGGCAAGCCATTAATAGATCTTCTGTTAATTCGGTTGCCATGGTTATCTCAATATCTGGCTTTATTTCAGACATGCGTATCTCCATATCGTATTATTTACCCAGGCATGATCCTAAAATCATACCACGCCGTAATAAATTACGTTTCACTTATATGAATAAAGAAATGACAAATGAGGAGATGATGAACTATTTTGGAAAAGGCCAGATTCCATTCATGAAAATAGATACCATTGCCCTGATCTGGTTGAAATCTGCCTCATAGATAAAGGTCGATACTTTCCGGTATTGGTCATAGGTTACATCTGCGGTGAATAGCTCTTCGGGAAAAGAATCACCCTTAATGTTTTCCTTTGGCATTTCCTGGGTAATGCAAATCAGCTTATTGATATCAAACAGACTTAAATCAGTTTGAACGGAGGTTAAAAAGCGTGCCACCAGTCCCGGTATTTGGGGGATCATTTCAGGGGTGAGAAATTTTTCCCTTAAAGCGCCCAGGATCAACCTTTGATATTTTATGCGTTGAAATGTGGTAGGGACACGATTGGTCGCCAAAAGCAAAGCCAGCTCTCCATCCAGGTGATGTGTTCCTTCTGAAAGGTATAACTCCGGGTTGGGAGATCCCATCCCATAGTTTAAATCGATGGGGGATTCTACCTTGATATCCACACCCCCTACTGTATCAACAACCTTCACAAATGTTTGCATGTCTAACGCCAGGAAATGATCCACCTGCAAGCCAAAATTTTGATCCAGGGTTTGTGCAAGCAAGCCTGGTCCTTCATTGGGACCATCATAATAACCCATGCCTTCATTGCCGAATAAATACGCTTGATTGAGCTTTCCATGGGTAAGCCCATAATGGTCAGATATACCCGGAATCTCCACCCACAGATCACGCGGAAAATCGATGATCATCACCTTGGGGATTGTAAAATCGATGTAAACCGCATAGATTGAATCAGCCAGACCATAAAGATAACTGGTCCCCCTCTGATCAGATCCAATCGCTAGAATCGTCATTTTTGTTGGTCCGTTACACAATGGCCGGTTGGTAGCGGTAGGTGAAGGTCGAGGCGTTACAATCAAGGTTGTTTCAGCACCAGGAGTTGATGTTACAACTACATTTGAAACTGAGGTAGCGTTAGTGGAAACCGAAGGAACTGAAGCGGTAGTAGCTCCAGAAACTGGGTTAGGTGTCATGGCGGGCAAACTCAGTCTGGCCCCAAGTGGTTGATTCCACTTATATAAAACAGCCAGAGATAAGAAAAGCCCTCCACATGCAACGAGCAAAATTACCCATATGACTGGGTTTTGATTACGCATAGTTCCCTGATTAAGTGAATTCTACTCCAATACCACTCACCTTGCGCAATCAATTTTGAAAGGTTTTTCAGTATATTTTATGTAATTCGTCAATTATGGATGAATGATCGATAGTTAATGCAATATATATTGTATCCTTAGGTCATCTAAATCGATACACCAATACCTCCAATGAGAGAGAATGGCGAGTGATTACGCCTTGGTGATTCGATTGCTAGTCTATAAGGAGGATGATCCAATTATAGATTTAGTCCCTAATCCTTCGGCCAGGTTCCATTCATAAAATCAGCCATATATTCTTTGAAAAGCCCATTATCCACTGATAATGTGAAGGTGTTAACCTGGCGATAAGGATCGTAGGTACTTCCAAAAATAAACATCTCATCCGGAAAAGAAACGATTTGTGTATTTTCTTGGTTCATCCTTTGACCAATACAGATGAGCTGATTAATGTCATTTGGGCTAAAATCGGTCTGGACCGACCCTAGAAATTGGCTAGCTAATTTTGATAATTCAGGAATCATAGATGGATTGAGTAGCTTATCCTGTAATGATCTCAAGATTATATTTTGATTCCTGGCACGTTGAAATATAGAAGGGATGCGGTTGGCTGCCAGCTTCAGTGCCATATCTCCATCCAGGTGATGGTAACCGGCATCCAGAACTAGATTTGGATTTGCTCCATCTTGACCCTCGTTCATATCCATTAAAGAGTTTAGTTGAATATCAATCCCGCCAACGACATTGATGAAGTCCACGAAGGTTTTCCTATCCAACGCCAGGTAGTGATCCACATGTAAACCATAATTCAAATCCAATGTCCGGGCAAGCAACCCAGGTCCTTCGCCAGGGCCGTCATAATATCCCATGCCAGGATTACCAAAGAAATAAGCCTGATTGAGCTTTCCTTGGGTGATCCCATAATGATCGGAAATTCCAGGAATATCAACCCACAAATCGCGTGGAATATCCAGGATCATCACCTTGGGCACGGTAAAATCAATCCGAACGATGCGGATGCTGTCCGCCAGGCCATATAGGTAACCATTTTCTCGCGCATCGGAACCAACCACCAGGATAGTCATCTCTGGTGGACCTCCACACAAAGGCTTGACGGTTTCACTTGGAGGCTTTAATAGCGTAGATATTTGATCCAACAGGGATGAAGGGGATGGAGTGGATTCCACGAGTGAATCTTCGCTCTGTTGATCCATCCCCAATAGGATGGGGGAATTATCGACTAATCCACTATCCTGTGTGGGTAACTCTAAGCCTGGACCAAGCGGTTTATACCAAAATGCTGAAAAAATAAAAGCCAGAGCCAACCCACCAATTATTGCTTCTATCAGGATGATTATCGTAAACAATTTTTTAGGCATTATCTTTTACACCAATAAACTCCTTACCATAGAACAGGAATGGCAATTTCACGCAATCATTGAATTAATGACGCAGATCAGGACACAATGGTTCCCTAGTTAAGCCAGGGGGTATATTCTTATTTGCTTGAATTACCCATGAAATCCTGGATTAACAACACCCCGCTGCTAACCCCATTCTCATTCTGAATTTTTTCCCCCATCATCCTAGCTGTTTGCCGTATTTTTGGATCATGAACTGATAACTCAATCGGCTGAGCAAGGTTTTCCACTCCAAGCCTGGTAAATGGGATCGGAGGAGGCCTAACTCCCAAGTGATGCACCTGCTCACCCAAAATGGTTGATCGGCAAAGAAAGGCACTACCAAAGAAGGTTTACCATAACGTAATCCTGTCGCAGTCGTGCTTGAGCCACCATGGTGCACTACTGCAGATTCCCTTGGGAAGAGCCAATCACCTTAATCTTCAGGGTGAGGCAACAGGTTTGGGCAGAAACCGGACACAATGGTAGACGCGAAACATCCAGGTGTTAAAAAAAGGAGGCTGATTGAGGTTTGCAATTAATTGGGTATGGACCAGTTAATGAAATTCACCAGCTCCCCTTTAAGCTTAACCAGCGAAGGGACATGGATATACATCATGTGTCCGGCTTCAAAGTAACCCATGCGTAGATTACCCAGCAAAGTTTTGTCCAAACCCAGGTGTTTAAATGTGTAACGAGTAGCAAGATATGGAGTCGCCAGATCATAATATCCGTTGGCTACATACACCTTCAGGTCGGGGTTGGTGGTCATCGCCTTGCGCAGGGTTTCGGCGACGTTTACATATTCATTTTCAAACTCGGCATAACTCCAAGGGTGGACGCGTTCGGTCAGAATCTCGTAGGGTAGATCGGATTCGAATTTTAGCTCACTGCGCACATAATCATTCAATGTAGCTGTATATGGACCGGCAATATTGTTCATGCTTGGATCAAATTCAAATACCTCACCAGCAGAATCGCGATCGATCCCCTTGAATCGGCTATCCAGCCTACCCACCGTGCGTCCCTCAGCACGCAACAACTCTTTGGTGAACCTGAAGATCTCAATGCGCAGGTTGGTGCGCAAAATGTAATCTTCCGATAGCCCGGTATAACGCTTTAGCTTGCGAGCAACCTGCCGGCGCTCATCGTCCTGGAGATCATCTCCCTGCATCAAAGCGTGAGCATAATCTCCCAAGGCAAAGGCTTCAACTTCCTGCAGGGTGGTGGATAAATCCTTCTCAAGCTCAGCACTCAGGCGGTGGTGATACCAGGCTGTAGCACAGTAGGTGGGCAGGAACAGAATGTATGGCTGGTCATTTCCCGGATGAAAATCAGCCGTCTGAAAATTCAAGATTGAAGAGACCAGCATGATTCCATTCATGTACATCCCGTGCCGTTCTTGCAAGTATCCGGAAAGCCCTGCCGCGCGTGTGGTTCCATAACTCTCACCAATCAGGAATTTGGGCGAATTCCAACGCCGGTAACGTGTGGTGTACAGGCGGATAAAATCACCCATTGATTCGATATCCTTTTTAAATCCATGGAATTGCTTAGGTTTCTCACCGGGAACTGCCCGGCTGAAACCCGTGCTCACCGGGTCAATGAACACCAGGTCAGTCTGATCGAGCAGGGAATAGACATTATCCACCAGGTGATAAGGTGGAGGGAAAGCAAAACCTTCATCGTCCAACAGCACCCGGCGTGGACCAAGCAATCCGAGGTGTAGCCATACCGAAGAAGACCCCGGTCCACCATTAAAGGAGAAGGTTATCGGACGCTTATGTCGGTCTTCAATACTATCACGGGTGTAAGCGATAAAAAAGATTGAGGCACGCGGCTTCTCACCTTCCGACTCGCCTTCCTTCTCACCCTTCTTCTCTGCTTCTTCCTTTAATATAATAGTCCCACAAGTAACGGTATAACGAATTTCCTGTCCATTGACGATCAGGCTGTGCTTGGTCTCCACCAAGACATCCCTGGGTATGGGAGGTGTGGATTCCTCGGTTTTCCTGGTTTCTTTGTCTTGTTCATTCATGTTTACCCTCTCCTGATGAGAATTTGAAAAAGTCGATGATGAGACCAGATATGGGCACGATTTTCTTTTCTTATCATAAGTTACCTAACTCCTGGATGATTTTACCACTCAGCCGGCGTCAGACTGATAGATTAATCAATATATACTGCGGATTAGCATGAATGATACAATTATCCTGTGTAAATAGAAAAATAATCTGAGGTGGTGCCATGACTGATTTTCTTACCACGCCCGGTTTTCTTGGAACCAAAGCGACACTTCGTTCCGATCTCACCCTTGTGTTGATACTAATCACGGCAGTCATGTTCAACATTGGATTCATCCTGGCAAGGCGAAAACAATTCAATGCTCACCGCTGGGTTCAAACCACTGCGGTGATAATAAATACCCTGGTGGTCGTGTTTTCTATGGTGACCTCTTATATCATTCATATCCTGCCTGGGATTCCGGCGAAGTTAGGAGAAGGTGACTATGCCGTCACAACCCTCCACGCCCTCATCGGAACGATTGGTTTAATATTCGGGGTATTCGTCATGCTGCGGGGAAATAAGCTCGTTCCAAAAAGCCTCCGTTTTAACAACTACAAACTCTTCATGCGCTGGGCATACGCCTTATATATGCTCTCAACCCTTGGTGGAATAACTATTTATATCATCGTATTTATTTTTGGCATCTGATCACGATGATGGTGTTCGTTCAGATAGTCTTCCTGGCAGTTTCGCTGCTTTTAACCTTCTCATTCTTTATCTATGGATTCAACCATTATTATTTATTAAGTGTCATCCACCGTTATCACCTCCCACCCCTTCACCAGGACGATTACCAAAAACGGCCGCTGGTAGCGATCCAGCTACCCATCTTTAATGAGCGCTATGTGGTTCGCCGGCTTGTGGCAGCCTGTGCCCAAATGGTTAAGCGGTATGGTACGGACCATGCTGAGATCACCATCCTGGATGATTCGAATGACGATACTGTTCAGCTGGTGGACGAGGTTGTCAGGGAATATTCACTCCAGGGACTTCGCATTGGTATTCAACGCCGTTCGGATCGGCAGGGATACAAAGCGGGTGCATTGCAGCTGGCTCTCGAACAAACCACTGCGGAATACATCGCCATCTTCGACGCCGATTTCACCCCCAGGGATGATTTCCTCATTCAGACGATACCGTATTTCCTCCTAGATGACAGATTAGCAATCATTCAAAGCAGGTGGACACATCTGAATCGATATTTCAACCGCATCACCAGTGCCGTTGCCATCGGCATCGATGTTCACTTTTTCATCGAGCAAACCGGCAGGTATGCCACAAAATGCTTTCAAAATTTCAACGGGAGTGGTGGGGTACTGCGGAAGAGTGCATTGATTGAAGCAGGTGGTTGGCAGGCAGACACCCTGGCAGAAGACCTGGATGCCAGTTATCGCATTCAGTTGAATGGTTACCACATTTTATTCATCAAGGACTTACCCAGTCCGGGCGAAATCCCACCCACAGTCCCAAGCTTTAAAAAACAACAAGCCCGCTGGGCGAACGGATCGCTACGGACAGCTAAAAAACTCCTCCATTCGATTCTGGTAAACCAAAAATTCAAACTCTACCAACGAGTGGAAGCATTTATCCATCTTACCGGATATATGCTACACCCGATGATGTATATTTCCTTTCTGTTGGCGTGTTTTGGAACAATATTAGATGTAGATACCTTCCTGATCCATTCACATATGCTCACTCCATTTGGCGGAGCTTATACCGCCTTTGACCCGCTGACAGCCACACAGATCCACAACCTCAGCTGGGGTGTGTTGGATACTATGATCGTGGTGAGCATGGTGGCCGCCTGGTTATCCCCTCTGGTGAGTTTAAAACTTCAGAAACTCTCTATCCTTAAAAACCTGTCAGCACTCCTGGTTCTTTTCTTACTAGGCAGTGGTATCAGTGTGAGCAACACCATCGAAGCCATTAAAGCCTTATTTACCAACCAGCAATGGGAATTCAAACGGACCCCGAAATATGCTAATATTAACAGCAAAGAGGGGTGGCGCGAGCGCAAGTATCAGGTTCCACTCGATTTCGTTTTCCTGCTCGAGCTGGCATCGGTGTGCCTGGGAGGCATTGCTATAACGATCGCTATCCTGCATCATCATTATGCTGTCCTGGCAATTCTGATACCTTATACAACAGCCTATAGTTTCGTCTCGCTGCTCACATTACAACAAAGTCATCCCCAGGCAGCGGTTTGAAATGTCAACGGGTGCCCAATCGAACCTGTCTGTCCGTCTGCATCGTCTTTTTCCAAAAGAGGACGTTGGCTATCTACTGGCAAGCCTTCTGTTGCAGTTGATCCTGGGATTATTGTTGGGTCATGTTTATGATCAGCGTATCTTTATGGCAACCGGTTACCTGGTGGCAACGGGCCAGGATCCCTATATCCCCCAAGATCTGACTGCAGTTTTCAATAATCCAGCCTTTCAGGGAATGACATCTATTGGATATCCCCCTTTATGGCCACTCATTTTGGGGCTCATTTACCAACTCTCCTATGCCCCTATACACAACCTGTTAATTTATAACCTGGCTATCAAGCTGCCAGTTATCATCGCCAATTTGGGTCTGGCTTATCTGGTCAGGGATATACTCAATGAGCTAGGGCAGACCCGCGCGGTTTCTCGCAAAGCCTGGCTCTTTCTCCTGTTCAATCCATTTGTGCTTTACTTCTCCGTTGCCTGGGGGCAGTTCGATTCCCTGGTTGCTTTACTAACCCTGGCTTCATTGGTGTTGCTAGATAAACAAAAGATAGTAATTTCCTCCATAATGCTGGCAATGGCAATCGCTCTCAAACCTACACCTATCCCCGTGGTGCTGGTAGCATTGATTTATCTTTGGGGATCACCCTCGCATAGGCTAGTTCAGTTCCTGGTCTCCTTTACGATCAGTATGTTCACTTTTTGCATCCTACCATTCATTCTAATGAAGTGGGATGCCAGCCCGATCCTGCTGCATTGGAATGCTCATTTCACAGTAAGCGGGGGGATGTCTTTAACCACATTTTATGAGCTTGTCAAAGACACCTACCTACTGCCTGGAATGTGGTGGCTCCTGGGTTTCGCCTGGTTGCCCGCGATTCTACTAGGTGCGCTATTGATAAAGACCGGCTCCCACGACTTTGTAACCCTGCTTAAACAAAGCCTGGCATTGATCTTGATCTTCTTCCTCACCCGAACCTGGACCTCTGAGCAAAACCTGATGCTCATCTTGCCTTTGGTTCTCATCCTGACCTATTTGGGAGAGCTCCCAAAAATCTGCCTGACTGCCACCTGGGTGTTGCCATTAATCTTCACTTTCTTCAATACCTCCCCACCACAGCTCTTGTTTCCAGTCCTACCGGAGCTAATGGAGAAGCTGTTGCAAAGGATGGATGTATATCGTTCCGGCAGGCTGGCAGCACGGATGGTGGTGGTGATCCCCTGGCAAATCATTGGCTGGTGGATGGTTGTACGCTGTCTACGGAAAACAAAATCCTTACCCGTATGAGAATTGATCTGCAATTATCCTCTGGCATAACCTTGATGATGGCTTCCCATTCCATGAATGGTATCACCTATCCTACCGGCAAGATCCAAAAAGGATTGATCTTGCTTTATGAGGGTCAGGAGTTAAGCGAAGAAGGAGTCGGCTTTGGGGTGCCTATTATCAAGCGCGGCTTACAGACTATTTTCCCGGGTGAAGTGGACTTATCTCCCCTTGGAGGCAGCTTCATCCATGGGATGCACGCCAGGTACAAGATGAACCTGGAGGAAAAAATCATAAAAACTGGCTCAGGCACAATCAACAATCCGAGCCTGTACCATGGTAAAAATTTTTTAGCAGCCGCGATTCGCGGCTTGCCGTATTTGCGTAGGTTGCTGACCTACATCTCAACCCTGCTTCGCTCCTGGTTCTCCCTGGAAACAACTTATGAGACCAGCAATTTTTCCATGGATTTATCATTGACCTATTCAATCGACCCTGGAATCGGAAGGATTGAGGTTGAGTTGGATGGACAGGATTACGACGAGTTGGGAATAACCGAAGTAATCGTGATGAACGAGCAAGGTGCCCATCA
>Ga0154648_1211_pt5 | contig 12294 bp, 9 predicted proteins | sample Rifle2008BG13ft_FD_116077 | JGI IMG/M metagenome (GOLD analysis project Ga0154648, IMG submission 116077) | Chloroflexi bacterium RBG_13_48_10
ATGTGAAATTTTTTGGGCAAATTCAGAGGGAAGGGTATAACCGGTTGTATCGGGGATATTTACCGTAGTGGCCCCGGCTTCGATGGCAGTTTCAATAACTTCGCATAAATAATCCAACGGGGTTCGCCCGGCATCTTCAGCAGAAAACTCGACATCACCGCATAACGAGCAGGCATACTGCACGGCTTCACGGGACATTTTCACAACCGTCTGGCGTTTTTCCTTGAGCGAGCGACCGTATTTCGTGTCGCTGAACTTACCCAGGATGTGGTAATCCGAAGTGCTGGCGAAGGTGTGGATCCTTTTCCGGCTGGCGTCCCGGATCGCTTCAAAGGCTGTTTTAATATCGATTTCCCGTGCTCGGGCCAGTGCAGCGATTACCAGATTTACCTCACCCGCGATCCGTTTGACTGCCTCAAACTGGGTGGGGGAAGATACCGGGAAACCGGCTTCGATGATGTCCACCCGCAGTTTTTCAAGTTGCCGGGCGATCTCCAGTTTCTCATGGATATTTAATGACGCACCCGGCGATTGTTCACCATCCCGCAAAGTGGTATCAAAGATCAGAATTCTATTTTGCACGTTTCAAATCCCTTTACGGACTACAGTATTAAATGGGTTAAAGCCTGACCACTTTATCTTTTGTATTCAACGACCGCTCATTAAAAATCTGGTCGATGTTCTTGAGAATAGAATCGGTCATCTGCGATGTCGAGACTAGGATATCCCCCGGAGTATAAATATCTTTTGTCCGGTAACCATCAGACAATGTTTTAGCGATACCGGCATCAATAATTTCAGCGGCTTTTTTCAAACGAAAGGAATGGGTCAACATCATGCTAACCGAGGCGATCATCGCGATCGGATTGGCGATACCCCGTCCCATGATATCCGGGGCGCTTCCATGTACGGGCTCGTAGAGTGCGTATTTTTCCCCCAGGCTGGCAGAAGGAAGCATTCCGAGGCTTCCGGTAATAATACCGGCAATATCACTAAGGATATCACCGAACATGTTGGAGGTAACGATAAGGTCAAACTGCCGGGGATTTCGAACCAGTTGCATGGCCGCATTGTCGACATACATATGTTTCAATTCAATAGCCGGATAGTCGCGATGAACTTCCTTGACCACCGATCTCCAGAATTGCGAACATTCCAGTACATTTGCCTTATCCACTGATACCACCTGGCCCTTTCTCTTGCCGGCCATCTGGAAAGCCATCCGGGCGATCCGCTCCACTTCTGGCCTGGTATAGATCATGGTGTTCCAGCCTTTGTCCTGATCATAGCCACGTGGTTCGCCGAAATAAAGTCCGCCGGTCAATTCCCTTAAAACCACGAAGTCAGTCGCTTCCAGAATTTCTTTCTTCAGGGGCGAGGCCTCAAGCGAAGTGGAAAAAATTTTTGCCGGTCGGATGTTGGCATATAGATCCAGTGCTTTCCGTAATTTCAGGAGTCCTGCTTCAGGTTTAAGGCTATGTTCGTGACCTTCCCATTTCGGACCACCCACGGCTCCGAGTAACACCGCATCCGAGTGATAACATGATTGTAACGTGTCATCCGTCAAAGGGACACCGGATTGATCGATGGAAAGACCACCAACCGGTTTTTCAATCAATTCAATGGTGATCCGAACTCTTTTTGACACCGCCTGCAGGACCTTGATCGCCGCAGTCATCACTTCCGGACCAATTCCATCACCGGGAAGTAAAGTAACTCTGAATTTCATACATCCACCTCACCGCTCCCGGTTTTTTTCACCCAGGACATCATCCCGCGCAACCGGGCCCCGACCTTTTCAACAGGATGTTCTTTCGTTTCCTGTCTCAGTTTATTCATGTTTGGCTGGCCGGCCGCATACTCGGCTAACCATTCCCTGGCGAAAGAACCGTCCTGAACAGCCGCGAGGATTTTTTTCATTTCCTTACGGGTTTGTTCATTGATGATTCTTTTCCCCCGGGTCATTCCGCCGTATTCTGCGGTGTCGCTGACGGAGTGATTCATCCGGGTTAGCCCACCCTCATAATAAAGATCTACGATCAGTTTCAATTCGTGCATGCATTCGAAGTAGGCCAGTTCGGCAGGATACCCTGCTTCCACCAGTGTTTCAAATCCGGCCTTGATCAGTTCAGCAGAGCCGCCGCATAATACCGACTGTTCGCCGAACAGGTCGGTTTCGGTTTCGTCCTTGAAGTTGGTTTCAATCACCCCGGCCCGTGTTCCCCCGATACCTTTAGCCCAGGCCAGAGCCAGATTCCGGGTTTCACCCGATGGATCCTGATGTACCGCAATCAGGCAGGGTACCCCGCTGCCTTCCAGGAAAGTCCGGCGGACCAGGTGACCGGGACCCTTGGGGGCAATCATCATTAAGTTAATATCCGGTGCCGGTACGATTTGCTGGTAGTGAATATTGAATCCGTGACCAAAGGCTAGTGTGTCACCCGGCTGCAAGTGGGAGCGGATCTGTTCATCGTAAACTTTTTTCTGGTTCTGGTCTGGTAACAGTACCATTACCACATTAGCCCAACTTACGGCATCGCTGATTTCTTTCACCTCCAGTCCGGTCGATTTGGCTTTCTCCCATGAAATACCGGACTTTCTCAGTCCCACGCATAGATTCATTCCGCTATCCTTGAGATTCAATGCATGGGCATGTCCCTGACTGCCAAATCCCAATACGGTTATTTTTTTTGTTTTCAGAATATCAAGAGATGCATCATTTTCATAATAGACTTTCATATTCGGTTCTCCTACAAGTTGGATGGATCCAGATCCTTCTTTAACTGTTTAACCTGCTCACCCCGTTTCATGGCCACCGTTCCGGAACGGGCCATTTCCTTAATGCCATAGGGCATTAAAACATTGACCGCGGCATTGATCTTGGCTGGTGGACCGGTGATCTCCAGTGTTATGGACTTGTTATTGATATCCACAACGCTGCCTCGGAAAATATCATTGATATTCTTCAGTTCTTCCAGAGATCCTTTCTGATAATTCACCGCAATCAGGGCTAACTCCCGTTCGGTTTTTTCGTGTTCCGTTAAATCGACCACCTTGATCGTATCGACCAACCGGTTGAGTTGTTTGACTACCTGGTCGATGATCTGGTCGTCACCGGATGTTACGATGGTCATGCGGGAAATATCGCGGATTTCGGTTTCACCGATCGATATGCTGTGCAGATTAAATCCCTTGGCACTGAACATGGTGGCGACGCGATCGAATGCACCAAAGGTATTTTCGACTAACAATGATATTGTATGTTTCATAACTATACTACCCTCTTTGGATTTAGTCTTTTAACCATAATATCCGAAATGGATCCGCCGGAAGGTACCATGGGAAAGACCATTTCTTCTTTTACAACTTTAAATTCTATCAGTACTGGTTTGTCCTGAATGGCAAAAGCCTTCTCCAGAATGGTATCCACTTTATCTATCCGGTCGGTGGAGAAGGAGGGGAGACCCAGGGCTTCACCCAATTTGACAAAATCGGGATTACTTTGGCTCAGATCGGTAAAGCTATATTTTCCCGCGTGAAATAATTCCTGCCACTGCCGGACCATTCCCAGGAAACTATTATTGATGATGATAAATTTAATCGGCAGTTTATTGGCTACCGCCGTGATGAGTTCCTGCATATTCATCTGGAATCCGCCATCCCCGCTGATCGAGATAATAGGTTTATCCTGAACGCCGAATGCGGCCCCGATGGCTGCCGGAACTGAAAAACCCATGGTCCCCAGACCGCCACTGGTCAGAAGAGTACGGGGTTGGGTAAATTTATAATACTGGGCTGTCCACATCTGGTGCTGACCAACATCGGTCACAATCACCGCGTTGCCCCTGGTCCTATCCGAAATCCGTTCCAGTACATACTGAGTGCGCAGCTGGCCGTCTTCGGTTTCATAATGCAGCGGACATTCCTGTTGCCAGTTTTCTATTTGTTTCCACCAATTATCGATTTGCGACTGTGCCGGTATTTCAGCAGTCAGTTCGGTAATAACCTGTTTGACATCGCCGACGATGGGCAAATCCACCAGCACATTTTTATCGATCGCGGTTGGATCGATATCGACATGGATTTTATATGCCCCCCGGGCGAAAGTCGCCACTTTTCCCGTAACCCGGTCATCAAAACGGGCGCCCAGGGAAACCAGAACATCACAATTATTGACCGCCTGATTGGCCCAGTATGTACCATGCATCCCCAGCATTCCCAATGATAGTTTATCGGTACCGGGAAAGGCGCCTAATCCCTGCAATGTCATCGCCACCGGCAAATTATTATCCCGGGCCAAAGAGGTTAATTCATTGGAAGCGTTCGCCATTATCACCCCGCCCCCGACGTATAACAGTGGCTTCTCCGCTTCGCTTATTTTTTTTGCGGCTTTCTTGATCTGGTTTTTGTGCCCGTCATAGGTGGGTTTATATCCCCGGATATTGATTTCCTCCGGATAATCAAATTCACAACTGGAACCGATAATGTCTTTCGGTAAATCCACCACCACTGGTCCCGGTCGGCCCGTGAAGGCTATAAAAAAGGCTTTGCGGATGGTGGCAGGAAGTTCGGCCAAGTCGCGAACCAGAAAACTGTGCTTGGTGATGGGTCGGGTGATCCCGATGATATCGGCTTCCTGGAAAGCATCATTCCCGATTAAACTGGTGGGTACCTGACCGGTGAACACTACGATCGGAACGGAATCCATGTAAGCATCTGCAATACCTGTGACGGTATTGGTTGCCCCGGGACCAGATGTCACCAGCACGACTCCCACTTTTCCCGTTGCCTTGGCATATCCCTCTGCCATATGGGTCGCACCCTGTTCATGACGAGCCAGGATATGCTTGAGGAAATTCACATCATGTAACTGTTCGTATATTTTTAAGGTTGCTCCTCCGGGATAGCCGAAAATAATCTCAACATTTTCACGCCTGAGGCACTCGAAAAATATTTCGGCGCCGGATAGCTTTGTTTTATTTACCATAAAAAGACCTTTCTAATTTATTCCGGGTACTTTTAAAACTGCTCCGTTATTGGCGGAGGTAACCATGTGTGCATATCTAGCCAAATATCCTTTTTTAATTTTTGGTTGAAAGAGCGGTAACCGATGTAAACGGTTTTGGATTTCCAAATCGGATAATTCAACCGATAGTTTTTTATCAGGTATGTCAATAACAACCAAGTCACCGTTTTTTAATGCGGCAATGGGTCCTTTGTCTGCCGCTTCCGGGGAAACATGCCCGATACAGGCACCCCGCGTACCCCCAGAAAAACGACCGTCCGTGATCAGGGCAACCCTATCACCGAGTCCCATACCCATCAGGGCACTGGTGGGGGTCAGCATTTCTGGCATACCCGGACCCCCCCGCGGTCCTTCATAACGAATAACCACTACTTCACCAGATTGCACCTCCTGATTTAAGATACCGGTAACTGCTGAATCCTCTGATTCATATATTCGGGCAGGTCCCTTATGTCTCATCATTGGAGGATCCACAGAACCGGTTTTTACGATGGCACCTTGCGGAGCGAGGTTGCCGAATAAAACCGCCAGACCTCCGGTTTTGGAAAAGGCCCGATTAATTTTCCGGATCACTTCCGGATTTTCGTTTTGGGCATTGGCAATATTTTCCCCTAAGGTTTTTCCAGTCACGGTTAATGTGGTTGTATCAAGCACATCATCCAGTTGTGATAATTCTTTCAGAATTGCAGATACTCCTCCTGCTTTGTCCACATCTTCCATATGTACATCTCTCGTGGCAGGACTGACTTTACAAATGTAGGGCACCTGACCCGAAAGGACATTTATTTCGTTAAGATCTAATTTTAAGTTTAACTCGGAAGCAATTGCCAGGACGTGTAAGATGGTATTAGTACTGCCGCCCATGGCCATATCCAGGGCCAGAGCATTCCGGAAAGCTGCTCTGGTCAAAATTTGGGCAGGGGTGATGTTTTCGGCAACCAGATCTAAAATTTTGTTTCCTGCATGACGTGCTAACTCCTGCCGACGCGGATCGACAGCCAGGATAGAACCATTTCCGGGTAAAGCTATACCCAGCGCTTCCATCAGGCAATTCATGGAGTTGGCGGTGAACATTCCGGAACAGGAACCACATCCGGGACAGGCAGAATCTTCCAGTTCTTTCAGTTGCTGTGCCGTTATTTCACCGCTTTTGTATTTTCCAACGCCTTCAAACACCGAGATCAGATCAGATTTTTCACCGCTAGGCATCCTTCCGGCTCGCATGGGGCCACCGGAAACGAAGATAGTGGGTACGTCTAGACGGGCTGCAGCCATCAACATTCCGGGAACAATTTTATCGCAATTGGGTATGCAGACCATTCCATCCAGGCGATGGGCTTCCATCACAGATTCCACTGAATCAGCGATCAGTTCCCGGCTGGCCAAGGAATAACGCATACCAATGTGACCCATGGCAATGCCGTCATCGATTCCGATGGTATTAAATTCAAAGGGCACTCCACCGGCTGTTCGTACCGCCTGTTTAACAATTTTTCCGAACTCATGCAGATGAACATGGCCAGGAATCAAATCAGTATAGGAATTACAGATGCCGATGAACGGTTTATCAAAATCCGAGTCATCGGTAATCACACCGGTTGCCTTCAGTAAACTACGATGGGGGGCACGTTCAAATCCGGACTTAATTAAATCTGATCTCATCATCACCTCAGGCCACGATTATTGTTAAACTTCATACTAATTACCCGCCGGGGTCTATCCCAAGTTTCTGGTCATTAGTTTTATGTTGATTTAATGCAGATCTGGGATCGACCGACTTATCAACCTATTAAAATAATCAGGCTAATAAGGATAATCCCAAGAAGTAGGATAATTAGGTAGAGGTTTAAATCCGATAAAATAGAAATACTGCCATTACCCATAGTGGCAATCGCATGGTTTAAATTTATACTCTGTCGTTTTAGGTCCTGCATAAATAAGTGTATTTCTAAATAAAATTGAGGTAAAACATATAAAATAAAATATCCCTTGTCAAGTACTTCTATCAACTTTTTATTTTATATAGAAAAGGAGAAAATAATCATCACCTTTTCTGTATATGTCAAATCGATTAATAGAAAGGCAAATTAGGAGAGATAGAAATAACAGGCAAGCAAACTCTATTTATGAATCAGAATTTATTTACCAAAGATCAGATTCGGAATTTCATTCAGTTTGATAACTCACTTAATAAGGAAATGCTTCCAGGGCTTTCCTATTCCTCTCAGATACAATATGAGGGTAAAATTGTGTAGTTGTAATCTGAGAATGTCCAATTATTTTATGAACGGTCTTTAGATCTCCTGTTTCCTCAGGAATCATTGTAGTAGTGGTATGCCTGAGCATATGCACTACATTCCCCTTTGAATACGATCCAATTTTCTCTAGAGCTTCTTTTATTTTTTTAGTAACCATATCTGTAATGTGATGAATGATTAAGTCGTCGGTATCAAATGTCTTATCTGATATACACTGATGCATTTCTTTGACCAAAACTATATGTAATAGTTTAATAAGCGGCATCGAGCTCTCCTTTTTCTTTCCTTATTAAGGTTAAACTGTTACCTATTACATTAACGTCTCTCCATCGTACACGGGGTAAAACACAGACCTCATTATGATATGTTTTTGTCATCAAACAACATCCGTTTTATGCTGGACACTCATGATCGAAATTACAAAATAATCTAAGGGATGGATGTTGGGACACCTTGATCCGTACAGGTATCAGTATGTATCCCATCTTTACAATCGGATGGGCTATTGTAGGAAAAAACGACTTGCTTTCCTGAATTAACTTATTCCTTAAAACACCGATGATATTCAGTACGACAGGTTAAAAGAAAATTATTAAAGTTTTAAAACCAATGAAGCATGGCCAATCAAAAAATTGGTAAAATATTATCAGAATACTCTTTATATTTGGATACTTCATCACCAGAATGATTCTCCTCTTCAAAAAATTGGGTTTTGAGAGGATGAAATGGGTTTATGAACTGGTAAATTAAAGGAGGAAGATGTATGTGTCACAAGATTATCTATATTTTATTGATTTTTATTTGGGGGTTATCGGTATTTTTCGCCAAACCGGTATCGGGTCAATTCTGGGTTACTTCCACCTTTCCTGTTCACGGAAGTGCCAGTGTTGACACTGCAGTCACTTTCTCAATTACTTTTAATTCAGCCATTGATTCTTCCGCCCGCTTTCAGTTTCCAGAAGGTTTTTTTGTTAACATCTACCTTTATCCTGACTCCCTGATAGGGGAGCCGGATTCTATCACCCTCAGCCCTGATCTCAGTACTGTTTATGTTCATAATTTGCATCTTTTCGCAAACACCACCTATTATTTTGTCATTGTCGATGCAGTGAACCTTGCAGGTGATTCACTAGAACTTCCTCATCCCATTTTATTTACCATTGCTGCCAATTTACCATCTGCCACCGTTTCAGGGACCCTGAGCTATCCGGGTAATGACCCCACCGGAACATGGGTTATTTTGAGCAATGATAATCCCTTTAGTAGTGGTGGGGGAGAAATCGTCAATGGGATAATCATTCCCAATAATACTGGTATATATACTATAGATTTAGTGGAAGCCGGAACTTATTGGCCTTTAGCAATCCAAAATTTTAATATTGATCAGGATGGTGAAATTGAAATTTACCCGGGCAGCGCTTTTGGCATGTATGACAATAACGGAGACAATATCCCTGACAGCATTATCGTGAATGAGGGTGCTCAAATCTCAGGCATTGATTTCTCTCTGAATACTATCTTACCCCACACCGCCAGAGATCTCTTTCCTCAAGTCCAATCTGCTGCCCAGGGATGGTCCTCGGATGCCGACCTGGTTCAACTGTCTGGAGAGCTGGAAACGGATGGGGGTTCCCTGTTCTGGCAATATTTGTTCTATTCAAGATCCCTGATGGATTATCAGCTCTGGTCTTCGATTGGTGGAATTCTTATTCAGGAGAATCTCAGTGAGGTTTTGGAAGATACTGTCGCTATACCAGCCAATTGGCTGGATAGCGATTCTATCATGATTATCGCTGATGCTCATGGTGGTAGTGAGTTTCGACAAAATTATCCTGATGCGGAAATCAGGGGATCTTTAAAATATCTCAATTTCAACGAAAATAAGAATCCATACAGGTCAGGTATTATAAAAACATCAACAAGCAAAGGAATCCCGCTTTCTAATGAGAAAATTGCAATACAAAAGGGGAAATGGCTTTATCCTTCACCAACAGATCATTTCGATATTTCTCTTCCCGCCAGCTGGATAATCCAATATTACTCCTTTGCTGGTAATGAACAACTCATGTTACTTATTGAAGCAGAGAGTGGTGTTATCTTAAATGAATTGACTACCGCCGCATCGGCTGAATCGCAAGCGCTATTAGTTGCACAGAGCTGGGCTCCCGATAGCAAACTCTGGGGAATATATAGCCATATGTCAAACGTTGATTCAGTGGGTCGGGCAGAAATGTGGATGTTTATTTATTATTCTTCTTCCTTGGACTCTCTTCATGCCGTGGCGGTATGGGGGAAGTTGCCAATTTTCGAGGGGCCAACGGGTTGGACTGCCCCGGATACTACTACATTACCATCTGGTTGGCTGGACAGCGACGCGGCCATCGCAGTGGCAGAAAATCAGGGCGGCACAACTTATCGGAATTCAAACCAGGATGTTTTTGTCCAGGCCTCCTTACTCCACTGGTATTATGGACCAAATCCCGATCTAACCATCTGGAGATTTTTCTATACCTCTTCCACAACCGATACGCTAGAGTTTCTAGTCAATGCTTTAACCGGTACTATTGTTGGAATTTCTGACCAGAAGCCAACTCCGGTGTTGGATAAATTCACTCTGTATCAAAATTGCCCCAATCCTTTCAACCCCGAAACCACTATTGAATTTGACCTGTCTAAAACCAGCGAAGTAACCTTAAAAATCTTCAACATCCTCGGTCAAGAAGTGGCAACGCTGGTTTCAGGAAATTTATCTGCTGGTAAACATACTTACCATTGGAATGCCTCTCACCAGGCGAGCGGGGTGTACCTGTATCGGTTAGAAGCAGATGAATATGTTAAGACCACAAAGATGATGCTGATGAAATAATCTTCATTGATACCACAGGGCTGGCTTTTCTCCCTCGGTATAATGCACCGATTATATTAAAAGTTAGCTCTGTGGATTTATTTTTCTTGTCAATATGAAAAAATTTCAAAAATTCTCAAGCGTCTTGATTGAAGGTATTATGGAGATTCCTTAAAGCCAAATAGACCCCCTGGGGAGTTGGTAAAGAGAATAAAATTGCACACGTTTTTACATACTCACTAAATTTTATACAAGCTAACTTATTGTAAAACAAAGATTCATTAAACAAGGAATTTCATCCTTACAAGGCGGAGGTCACTGGTTCGATCCCAGTAGCGCCCACTCAAAAGCAGTCATAACGGTTTAAAGGATAATAATGATCGGCAGGTAACTGGCTGATGATCTGAAAGCAGGTAGTATGAATTTTCGGTAAACACAGGTTACTAGGCCAGGGTTGCACTGACGAACCCGAGTTCGAGTAAGGAGAATATTATAGTCATCAAAGAGTTTGGATTTACAGCACGCACACGGAATACGCTGCGTAAAGACCGGAATACTGAGTTACTACGCTCGGAGCTGTTTAGCATTGAGCAACTTAAGCGTCACGCGGTAATGCTGGCTGGCCAGCATAAAATCGATCCGCGTCCGGGTCCGGACAGGTTGCTGCCGCGGCTGGCAGACAATGCACGCGTTCTGATGGCGGCGTATGACGTCGTGACAGCCGCAGCCACGCCGGGACAACGGCTCGTGCCGGCAGAGGCCTGGTTGCTCGACAATTTCTATCTAATCGAGCAGAAAATCGGCCTGGCGCGCCGACATTTGCCGCGCGGGTACAGCCGGCAGTTGCCGCGACTAGCTGATGGCCTGTCAGCCGGTTTCCCCCGCATCTATGACTTGGCGTTGGAGCTGATTTCTCACATGGACGGTCGGGTCGATAGCGACAACGCCACGCACTTCGTCGCCGCGTACCAGACTGTTGAGCCGTTAAAGCTGGGCGAGTTGTGGGCATTCCCAATCATGCTGAAGTTAGCGCTGCTGGAAAACCTTCGCCGCGTTGGGTTGCGCATCGCCCGTCGGCGCGAGGAGCGAGAAGTGGCAATCACCTGGGCAGACCGCATGCTCGTGACGGCCGAAAGGGAACCGAAACAACTTATCCAGTTACTAGCTGAGTTTGCCAATGCCGATGTACCTCTGACCGCGCCGTTTGTGGAGGAATTTTACGCAAGACTCCAGGCCCAGGGGCCCGCTTTGGCGTTCGTTCAGACCTGGGTCGAGCAAAAACTACTCGAACAAGGGGTAACTGCAACGCAGTTGTCGGCGGCAGCCAGCCGAACGGCCGCAACCAACCAGATCTCTGTCGCAAATAGTATCGGAAGTCTGCGTTTCATCGGTGCAATGGACTGGAGGAATTACGTCGAGTCGCTCAGTGTCGTCGAGCAGACATTGCGTGAAGACCCGCAGGGGATGTACGCCAGCCAGGATTTCACCACTCGCGATCGGTACCGGCATGTCATCGAAGATATAGCGAGGGGCAGTACGCGCAGCGAGTTGGAGGTCGCACGAGAAGCCATTGTTCTCGCGCAGAATGCTGCAGAGCGATTGAGTGCCAGTGATCGTACCGCACATGTCGGATACTACCTAATTGATCAGGGAAGGCAGATACTGGAGCGTGCGGTCGGCTTCCGTTTGTCGTGGAAATTGCGAGTCAGCCGAACGCGCCGGCATTTCCGCCTGTTCCTTTACCTCGGACCTATTCTGTTGCTTACCGCATTAGTGACATCAGTCGTACATTTCTCTTTCGGCGGGTTCGAGCCGGGTGACTGGCGGTACTGGTTTTTTGCGATCACCGGCATAATTGGCGTCTCGGCCCTGGCCGTCCCGCTGGTAAACCTGCTGGTCACGCTTGTCTTGCCGCCTCGCGTTTTACCACGATTGGATTTTTCGCAGGGCATTCCAACCGTTCACCGTACTATAGTAATTGTTCCCACTTTACTGAGCCAGCTGCAAGAGATTGATGATCTTGTCGAAGCCCTGGAGATCCGCTACCTCGGTAATCGCGATCCTAATCTATTTTTTGCCTTGCTGACAGATTTCCCTGACGCGCCTGAACGCACTTTGCCAGACGATGATGCTTTGCTCGCCCACGTACGAGCAGCTATACAGGC
>Ga0154648_1231_pt5 | contig 12063 bp, 15 predicted proteins | sample Rifle2008BG13ft_FD_116077 | JGI IMG/M metagenome (GOLD analysis project Ga0154648, IMG submission 116077) | Chloroflexi bacterium RBG_13_48_10
CATGATTCACATCTTACTGGGCATAGTAAGCCGGACACTCTGCATTGAAAAATAACAGCTGGTGCATCATAGAATTAAATCCAGTGATGCACCAGCTGTGTTTTGGATTTTTGCAGAATATTTACTCAGGGGATATTGATTGGCGAGGCGTTTGGTGTCGAAGTAAGGATTCTTTTCGCCTTCTCAACCATTCGAGAATGCCAAAAACCATCATCATCAATGGTAAGATGAACATCCCTGCTTGTATCAGGGCATTTATGATATTGAACGAAACCGGGTTGAAAGTCTCCAAAAGGATGGGTTCGCCCGCCATACCAATGCTGAACATCAGACCAAAGATGGTAAGTCCGATGATCCCCACTGATCCCCACCGGTCCTGGCGAAATGCCAGTATGGTAAGAATGACCTCAGCTACCAGCCAATAAGACGCCGGAGACATGGCTGTCCCATTTCCGTATAAAAAATCCTGTGTGACCGTCAGCCCTGTGCTTGATCCACCAAACTCAGCCGGACGGTTTTCTGCAATGGCGATGCCTGTGGCTATCAATGCCATAGCGATATACAGAATGGAACTTATCACAAGCCGTCTGAGTGTTGAAGAAGTTGTAGGAATCATTATTTTGCCTCTTTGATCGAGTGTTTCGCAATCATTGCTGGGGAAACTGCCTTCTCCTGACGGATTAGGGTCAGAAAAAAGATAGCGAGAATCACACCAGCGATCATCAGAGTGACATGAAAGCCGTACTCGATTCCTAATAATCCGTCTAAACTCATACCGATATGTGTATGTAAGCCATCATGAATCCACCAGTTGCTGAGTAACCAGGTTATAGCAATATGGGTGGCGCGAGTTAACCCGAATGAGGCAGGTGAGATCGCTCGAACCAATGGGTAGCCAAAAATTAGGAACGCTATCCCAAGACCGAAAGCTAAAGATTCGGTAATGTTTAACACTAAAAAAAGGAGCAATTGGATCGTTGTGGCGTTAGCCACAGGAATGTCTGCTGAAGGTCGCCAAAAAACTCCTAAGGGTCCAAGTGGGGTGGCAAGTAAGGCAGCGAAGGCTACCAAGAGTGTGACAACCAGGGCAGATTTCCAATTAATCGTACGAATTGAATTTTGATTGACTGACATAGTTTTTCCTCTTCAATATTAAGATATTAGTTTTGATTATTGGTTTTAGTTATTATTTTCAGCTCATGGCAGCGATTTCCGAATCTGCGTTGCGTGTTCTTTAAAGTGACTGAGCCCATGCAGGTAGTAATCTAATAAAGTCTTGTAACCCTCTCCAAATAAGCAAGCTCCTAAACTCCATTCATCATCCTGGATTCCATCCCATACCTGCATCGCATGGGTAAAAGCCTGATCATATCTGCTTAACAAAGCTTGCGGGGTAATATTTTGAGCTTGAGTCTTGATTAGGATGAAGTTTATCGGTCCGAGGATCCCAACGGGCAGATTCATAAAATTTTTGCCTCTACGAATTGACTTGATCCCCCGAGGCATAAGCTCAATGGTTTGGACTATGTGCGCCAGGATTTCAGCAATTGTCCACCTGGTAACGAGCGTGGGGTGTCTAAACGCGGATGGGGGAATTGAATTCACCAGCGTGTGGTACTCTCGGCGCATATCATCCCACTCCAGGCGGGTTTTGGTACGATCAAAACTTATCACTGGTACTTTTGTTGGCATACATTCTTTTCCTTAGTTATTCATCTGTCGCTAACAGAAGGAAGTGGATGAGAGGATGTTGGGTGATTCCATGCCGTCTTAAAAAGCGCCATGACTTCAGGAATTAGGCGACCGAAACGCCCCTCCCGAACAGGTACCCCGGGATCATTGGCGAGCTGTAATGCGATCAGCCCATGCCACATGGCAATAAACAGTCCATGAGCTGGTGGTACATTGCGGATGAGTCCAGGTGCATATGCAGGCATCACCCGGTTTAGAAGCGTGTACATCGCAGTGGTTAATTTGTCCGTCTCATCCATACTCTCTTTAGATGGTTCGAAGCCGGGTATGGGACGTTCAAAACAGATCTGGAAAAGTTCAGGGTTGCGTACAGAAAAGTCCATCGCGCGTTCTATAACTGCCTGTAATGCCTCCCAGGGATCTGTTATGGTTTGTAGAATTCTGTCAAGTTCTTCCTGATACTTGCAGATTCCTAACGCATACAGAGCATCGTATATCGCCATTTTGCTTGAAAAGTACACATATAATGAACTGGTCTGCAAACCTACTCGGCGAGCTAGCTCATGCAAGTTAAGCGCCCCGGCACCTTCCTGATGGATAACCTCCCGCGCTGCCATGAGGATTGCATCCGACATTTCCTCACGATTACGCAAGCGGCGTTCTTGAGGGGATAAGATTCGATTGGTTGGGAAAGGCTTATGATCATTCATTACAATCACCAAATATTGTTAGGTATAGCGAACAGTGTTAATAATACCTAATATCATCATATTTGTCAAGATTATTCACCTGCTTAAAACATAATCAGCCAATGACTGGCTGATGATGCCGATTAATATTGGAACGAAAATCTTGTTGTTCTGTGAGGCTATTGTCTCTTCGGAATCCTCAAATATGACGCCCCGCGTGTATCCAGGTAGATCTGATCTGGGGCACGGTCATCTGCATGACGATATTCTGACAGGCTGGACAGCGCAATATGTACCCTGGGCTTTCAACAAATGCCCACAGGCTGCCTATCTCGCCATGCCTTCCGCAGGTGGCACACTCCAATATGGCAACTGTCATCTCAACGTCAAACAGCGCATGCATTAAACCCGCCATGGCATTGCCATCCAACATAAGGCACGCGGATTCTTCGATCCACCTGTTATCCATGGTTCGCATCCTTCATGGTACCCCTGTCGGACCAAAACGTTCTGTACGGATCTGTTTCGCCGGGATGCCAAGTGACACCAACCCGTTTGCAACATCCTCCACCAGCGCTGTGGGACCGCAAATATAAGCCTTGAGATTGCTTCCAAAAGGTTTGGCAACTTCCTCCAGCATTTGTATATCGATCCGGCGTGTATAACCATCCCAACCTTGTGGGTGTTCACGGGTGAGGGTATGAAATACTTCCATTCCAGAGTATTCTAAACGGAGGCGTTCTAATTCCTCCCGATAGATAATATCCTCATAAGTACGTGAGCTGTACAGTAATCGCACCGGCGAATTCGATTGCACCGCACACCAGTGACGAATCATTGCCATCAGTGGAACGATGCCTGATCCACCTGCCACCAGGAGCAATGGCCCTCCCATATGCGCTTCCCAGACAAAATATCCACCAATCGGACCACGCAACTCAACCTGGTCACCAATAATGAGCACATCATGGAGATATGTGGAGACCTCCCCCTCTTCCAACCGTTCGACCGTTAGCTCAATCTCACCCTTTTGTTCGGGGCTGGAGGCAATCGAATAGCTGCGTTGAGTCTGGTAACCATCCGGATCAGTCAACCTGACGTCGTAGTGCTGACCTGCTCGATGAGGCGTCCAGTTGGGCAATGCCAGGGTGAAAGTCTTGACGCTCTGCGTCTCCTGCCTGACCTTGACCACAGTGGAAATCTGCCATTCCAATATCCGTGGAAGGACTTCTTCTTTAATCAGTTCTGTCTCCATAATAGCGTTCCTCTTTCCACGGATCACCATGATTGTTGTAACCTAGGGATTCCCAAAAACCAGGTTTGTCTTTTTCAATCAGCGTCAATCCACGCACCCATTTGGCACTCTTCCAGAAGTAAAGTGCAGGTACCACCAGGCGCGCCGGTCCACCATGCTCGGGTCTCAGCGGAGCGCCATCGTATTGGATACCAATGAATGCTTTCCCATCCAGGATCTCATTGAGTGGCATATTGGTGGTATAGCCCCCATCACAGAATGCGATCACGAAATGTGCATCGGGATCGATCTCCACTGACTCCAGCAAGGTATCAACACTGACGCCATCCCATCGGGTGTCTAATTTCGACCATTTGGTGACGCAGTGGATGTCTACTGTATAAGTACTGGTCGGTAAGCGCTGAAATTCAGCCCAATACCATCTCACAGGCTGCCTGACCAGCCCATTAATCTCAAAACTCCACCTATCCAATGAGGTGCGAGGGGTGGGTCCTGCTGAAAGCACGGGGAAATCACTGGTCAGGTATTGCCCGGGTGGAACCCGGTCAGGAAGTCCGGACTGCATCCGTTTTCCTACGAAACCCCGTGATCGAAATATTTCGCTCAGATTACCCTCCCTAACTATAAATTAGATAAATTTGGTGCATTATATCATAATAGTAGTATAATTCGCGCTGCAGGATAGATTACGATTTTTCTCATAAGTGCCTGTTATATGTAGTCGCGTTCGGAGAAGTTCTGGTGGGTCTTGGCCTGATCCTGGGGGTATTCACTGGCATCGCCGCTTTCTTCGGCTTTTTCATGAATATGAACTGTTTATTGGCAGGTGCGGTCAGCATAAACCCCATCCTGCTCTTCCTCTCCATCTTCCTGGTGCTGGCCCAGAAACCTGCTGGCTGGTGGGGCTTGGACCGTTGGGTGTTGGTTGACTTAGGCACTCCCTGGAGCCCAGGACTCGCATTCCAGGAGAAAAGGCCAAGAGAAGAGACCAAGGTGCCTGAGGTGGAGATTTAGCGCATTCCACGAACTCGCTGTTTAGAAGGGATTTCTATCCAATAGGTTTCAATATAGTTGAACGAGGACGGGATTGCCAAGATTTGGCAGCCTTTTATTTTTAGCAAGATCAAATTCCTTGATTTCCCAAACCAATTCACCATTCCATATAGAAGCTAAACACAATCTAAATACAATCTTAATATCCCTTTACTATACTGGTGACATCCTCGAAGCATAAGGTAATCCTTCTTAATGAACTAGGGATATTTCAATCTACCCAAAGATCTTATCAATTATGAACAATCTAAGCCATGCCATTCGCAAGTTCAATCGTTTCGAATTGAAATACATTATCTCCCTGAAACAGGCGGCACACTTGAAATCTGGGCTGCGTGCTTATCTTATTCCCGACGAACATGGAAGCAACAATGGCCGCTATTTTGTAACCAGCCTGTATTACGACTCACCCGATTATCGCTGTTATCGTGAAAAGAAGGATGGGATCAAGTTCCGTCGAAAATTACGCCTCCGGCGTTACGAAACCGGCACTGTGCTCACTGAAGATACGCCCATTTTTATTGAGATAAAACAACGCATCGATCGTGTGACTCAAAAACGGCGCGCTTTCCTTCCGTATGGTGATGCCTTGCGTTTATGCAACGACCGTCAATTGCCTGATCATTTACCTGAGGATAAAGCCACTATCGAAGAAGTGTATGCCTTTGTCTGGCAATACAATCTGCTCCCGGTCAGCATCGTGCGGTACGAAAGACAGGCATTGATCGGTACTGAGTATGACATAGGTCTGCGTGTGACATTCGACACTGCCCTATCTTTCCAGACTCACCAGCTACATCTGCATGAACAGCCAGCCTACCTGCCAATGTTGAACCCAAACATGGTGGTAATGGAAATTAAGGTCAATGAACGTATCCCTTATTGGCTTACCGAGCTGATTGCCTCTCACAATTTGCATACAGATCGGATGTGCAAATACTGCTGCAGCATCGATGCTGCATTGGCTCTTCCATACACACGCTGGCGCTATCCCATATCTGAACGATCAGACGAGGTCCTTTCTTCTTCTCCTTCTATCTTCCATCTGCTTGATCGGAAGATGGAAGTAGGTCGGAATTAAATTATTTTTTGGAGGTATTTCATGGATATTTTTGGCATTCAAGATTTAACCAGCGAATTTTCTGTCATGGATGTGGTTTTGGTGTTGGGTCTCAGCTTCGTGCTGAGTGCTTTCATCGGCTGGGTTTATAAAACCACCCATCGTGGCACCTCATACACCCAGAGCTTTGTATTCACCCTGGTTCTGAACGGCATGGTCGTTGCTCTGGTGATGCTGATCGTTGGCTCAAATATCGCCCGCGCGTTCTCTCTCGTGGGGGCGCTCTCCATCATCCGCTTCCGTAACGCAGTCAAAGAAACGCGCGATGTGGGTTTCATCTTCTTCACCATGGCGGTCGGCATGGGAGTTGGCACCCGGTTCTACTTATTGGCCCTGATTGCTACAGTCGTCATCAGCTTGATGATTATCCTGATGACCCGTTTTGACTGGTTTGCCCACGAGATGTCAAGCCAGATTTTGCGCGTGCAAGTCCCCAGCGGGTCTCCTTTCGATTCTTTGTTCGAAAAAATCTTTATGAAATATACCAATACCTCAGAGCTCATCAGTGTGGACACTGTCCAAAGTGGTACGATGACGGACCTGACATACAGTATTGGTATGAAGAAATCTAACCGCATCCAGGAATTCCTGGATGAGATCAAACTTCTGATTGGCAACAATAAGGTTACCTTGATCGCTGGATATAACAGCACGGACCTGTAAACAAGATTACTTGTATAAATCGATCGGAGATATAAATGAACCTTAAATATAAACGAACCTATCCAATTCTGCTTTTGCTGATTGCCTTCCTGACCTTCCTGGTTCTCGTCGTAGGTAACCTGCCCATCATCGCATATGGCTTTAATTAGGAGGCATGAGTGAGAAAAATCCTCGCACTATTTTTGCAAATAATCCTTATAGGTGCACTCGCGGCTTGTTCCGGGAATGGATCTGCAGCCGTTGATACAATCATATCCACCCAACAAACGAGTGTTGATATCGAAGATACTACATCAACTACCGAGGTCCAATCTTCAGCAAGTGCAGCCAGCACCGTATCCGTGGAATACGATGCAGATGACCTGGATGCGACCATAAGCAGTGCTGATATATCCTATGTGAAATTGAATGGGGATTCGATCGCCTACGAAGGCAGCGGAGCCACGGTGAATGGCAGTATCATCACCATCACAGGGGCTGGGGTGTACAACCTCAGTGGAACATTGGATGATGGTCAAATCAGGGTAGACGCTGAAGACACTGCCAAAGTAACCCTTGTGCTGGACGGTGTAAATATCACATATTCCATCAGTTCTCCAATCCATGTAGTCAATGCGGAAAAAGTTATCCTTACCCTGGCAGATGGGACGGAGAACATCCTTACAGATGGCAGCACTTATGTCCTGGAAGATCCGACCAATGCTGAACCGAACGCCGCCATTTTCAGTAAGGATGACCTCACGATAAATGGTAGAGGTTCGCTGACTGTCCATGCGAACCACCTGAACGGCATCCTGAGTAAAGATAACCTCAAGATTATCGGTGGAACCATCACTGTAACTGCTGTGAATGACGGCATTCGAGGCCGAAATTCGATTGCCATCAAAGATGGAATCATCTCAATCAACGCCGGCGGTGACGGGATGCAATCCAATAACGATGAAGAAACTGGCAAGGGCTATATTTCCATTGAGGGTGGCACGATTGTTATTGTTGCCGGGCTGGATGGCATCCAGGCTGAGACCAGTCTACTCCTTAGTGCTGGGGATATCACCATCACCACAGGTGGTGGTAGCATTAACAGCAGCAGCGGAGGGGATTGGGGTATGTGGGGTATGGACCTTCCGAATAATACCAACGACACCACCAGTGCCAAGGGACTTAAAGCCGGTGTGGATATCACTGTGACCGGCGGAACCATCACCATCGATTCTTCCGATGACTCCATCCACACCAATAACAGCATAATCATCAATGGTGGTGCAATGCTCCTTGCATCTGGCGATGACGGCATGCATTCAGATACCAATCTGGTGATCAATGGCGGAGATATTACCATCACCAAATCCTATGAGGGAGTTGAAAGTGCCAGCCTGATCATCAACAATGGCACCCTTCACATTGCTTCCAACGATGACGGGCTGAACACCTCCGGCGGTAATGATGGCTCTGCAATTAATGGGCGACCAGGGCAAAACGACTTTGCCATGTCTGGAGATTACAACCTTTATATTAACGGTGGATATATCTTTATTGATGCATTGGGCGATGGCATGGATATCAACGGTACCATTGATATGACTGCCGGGACTGTCATAATCAATGGTCCCACCAGCGATGGGAACGGCGCCTTGGATTACCTGGGTTCATTTGATATAACCGGTGGTTACCTGCTTGCAGTCGGCAGCGCAGGCATGGCGCAGGCTCCAAGTCAAACATCCACACAGTATTCAATCATGCACAACTACACCTCGAGGTTGGCGGCAGGGACGATTATTCACATCCAAACTGAAGCCGGCGATGAAATACTCACATTCGAGCCAACCAAGGATTATCAGTCCATTGTATTCTCCTCACCTGAGCTGACCAACGGAATGACCTATCTCGTTTATTCTGGTGGTAGTGCCACTGGCACAAGCCTGGACGGTCTATATACCAGTGGAACATATACAGGCAACACCCAGGTGGCCAGCTTGACAATCTCGAGCATCGTGACCGGTTCAGGTATGACTGGTAGAGGTTTCCCCAGTGGTGGTGGAGGCGGTGGGATGCCTCCCCAACCGTAGAGAACTGCGTATCATAGAATTAAAACCTGCTGGAGATGCTCTCGAGCAGGTTTTTTTGTTTCAGATGGCGCTTTACCAGCCAGGCTTGATATTGTTTGAAGTATAAAACTTGGTTGAAGAGATAAACAATAAAACTCCTATACCGTCCCCTCATACAATTGGTCGGTTTTTGCTGCCATGATGAAGTCGTTTTGGTGCAAGCCTTTGATTCTATGCGTCCACCACGTCACTGTCACCTTCCCCCATTCCGTTAAAATAGCCGGATGGTGGTCCTCTTCATTCGCCACCTGTGCCACCTTGTTGGTGAAGGCGATAGCCTGTATAAAATCCTTGAATTTGAATATTTTTTCCAGGCGCGCTTCACCCTCTTCTTCGTAAATCTCCCAGTCAGGTAATGTAGACAGGTACTGGTTGATATCCCGCACATTCAGCTGCGGAGTCGCTCCAGTTATCACACTGCAGTGTTGTTGCGCAAATTCATTCATATGAAATCCTTCTCACACCCAATTATTCCGGTGTGTACGGAGCCTGACCATCGATATTTCCAACGAACTGTGGTAAATGGGTGTGTCCCAGCATTTGACGGATCGCCAAGTTTTCTCCGGTATGGTACCAGTAGTGATAAATCGTCCGTTGCAGCAACGATCCAAATATCCGCTCCGAAGGTTTCCCATCTGCCTTTAAAAAGTGCTCCTGCAACTTCTCACTGTTCAAGCTTTCAAGCCATGGATCGGCTGCTTTCATGATCTTACGCCAATAACCAAGGACCTCACGCAATGGAGGGGTGCTCCCCGCGGCGCCATAAGCATATGCCTCTTGCACTTCTGGATATGGCATTTGACCTTGCCCATAATACAGGAAATACCGCTGTTCCTGCCACGCCAGGTGACCCACATTCCAGCTGATGCAGTTCATCGGCAGCAAGCGCTTTGTTGCCTCCTCTTCCGATAAACCTTTGATGGCTCGATGAAACTCACTGCGTGTGAATTTCAATTGCATAACAAGTGGGTGAATCGATGTCATAATATCCCTCAGATTAATCTGCCAATAGATAATTAGCAGTTGGAATTACTTTCTCATTTATCAAGGTTATTATAATCATAATTATCCAGTTATTTCTGGTTGTTTTCGTGCCAGCATCAAACTAATCTCAAGAGGATCATCGAAAGAACTTGCAAATGTTGCAGGTTTATGCCTCTCCCTTGTTGAAATCCGTCCGTACCGAAGGGATTCTCGACGAATTATGGTTCCTGCAACGACTCCTAAAATATCAAAGTTAAACTACGTAATAGTTGATTTTTTGCTATACTATATCCAAAATACGATTGGGTCTGGGTCCGAATTAGTGGGCATATTGCGGAGGCACCTGTGTCATCCGATCTCCTGGCAACCAAACTTTATATCCCTCAAGCTCGAAAAAACCTTATCCCGCGCTTGCATCTGATCCAGGTCCTGAATGAGGCGCGCCAATCAAGTGGGAAGTTGACTTTGGTCTCAGCCCCGGCAGGTTACGGAAAGACCACCCTGGTCACAGAATGGTTGCACAGCTCGCCGGTAAATACTGCCTGGATATCGCTGGACAGTGGCGACAATGACCCAGCCCGTTTCCTTGCCTATCTCATCGCCGCATTACAACAGGTCGACAACCATATTGGTGAACACACCCAGCAAATGCTCCAATCTCCCCAACCTCTTCCAGCTGAAGTCGTCCTGACGGCTCTCATCAATGAAATCGCCATCGTGACTGAGCCATTCACTCTGGTGTTGGACGACTATCACCTTATCAAAGCCTTACCAATACACCAACGGCTCGATTTTCTGGTAGAACATCAGCCGGCTCTGATGCATTTGGTTATCATCACCCGTGAGGATCCACCCCTGCCCCTCGCCCGGTTGCGCGTGCGCGGTCAGATGATCGAAATCCGCCAAGACAACTTACGCTTTTCTGTGGATGAATGTGCAACTTTATTAAATCAAATTATCGGCTTGAATCTTTCCCTGGAAAATATTGCTGCCCTGGAACGCCGCACTGAAGGCTGGATTGCTGGTTTACAGCTGGCAGCCTTGTCCATGCGTGGTCGTGATGACCATACAGGTTTCATTCAGGCTTTCACCGGAAGCAGCCATTATGTGTTGGATTATCTGATTGAAGAAGTCTTCAACCAACAGCCAGCCGACGTGCAGGAATTCCTGCTGAAGACCTCCATCCTGGATCGATTATCAGGCCCATTGTGTGACGCTGTGGCAAATCGTGCCAACAGCCGGGAGTTGCTCGAACAGCTGGAGCATGCCAACCTGTTCATCATTCCCCTGGACCAGTCCTGTAGCTGGTATCGCTACCACCAGCTGTTTGCTGACTTGCTTCGCCAGCACCTCAGCACCATCGAATCATATTCACCCCTTGAGCTGCACAAGCAAGCCAGTCATTGGTTCCAGAGCGAAGGTTTCATCCCTGAAGCAATTCAGCACGCCCTGGCAGCATGTGATTGGGAAAGTGCAGCTCAATTGATACAGGATAACTCACCTCAATTGATTGGACGGGGTGAATTAATCACCGCCCTCGGCTGGGCAAAGGCATTGCCGGATGAGGTTATTTTCAGCCGCCCGGTATTATGCCAAAATTATGGCTGGGCTTTGACCCTGACCGGGCAGCTAACCGCAGCAAATGTATATTTACAGCAAGCCGAGAAAATTGCTCAGGATGATACAGCTTTGTTAGGTCCCATTCTGGTTGCCCGGGCGTATCACCTGCGTGTCTCCGGAGATAATGTCAGGGCTATCGAATATGCCCGGCGTGCATTATCGATCCTTCACCAGAATGATGCGCTTTCAAGAAGCCTGGCTGCACTTACGTTGGGACTGGCTCATTGGAATGACGGGAATTTTCAAGAATCTGAGCAGGCATTTTTGGAAGTGGATCGGTCCGCTCAACAATCTGGCAATCATTATGCCAGAATGGTTGGGCTAACTTATCTGGGGATGATCCAGGCAGTATATGGGCACCTTCACCAGGCAGCAGAGCTCTGCCAGCAAGTGATTCAATTGGGAGGCCAATCTCCAACCGTTTCTTCAGCGCATATCGAATTAGCCACCCTTTTTTACGAGTGGAATGAGCTGGACACAGCCATCACTCATGCAAAAATTGGGATCGAACAAAGCCTGAGCACCGGCAATCCCTTACTCCAAAGTGATAGTTACCGCACGATGGCAATCATCCAGCAAGCTCGGCGCGAACCTGAGGCAGCTTTATCCACGCTTCAAAAAGCTGAACAATTAACTGACAGTCATCAAATTTCCCCTCTCGCTGGCATTCGAATTGCTGCCTGCCATGTACAAATCGCCTTGGCGCAGGATAACTTCGCGGCTGCCCAATTTTGGGCAGAAAAGGTTACCGCTCCCACTGACTCTTCTTTCCTCTTCCCCTGTTTTGGGCTTACACCTGTAAGGATTCTGCTTGCGCGCCACGAAAAAACACAGGCCGCAAGAAGATTGAAAGCTCTCTACGAAATCGCAATCCAGAAGGGC
>Ga0154648_1195_pt6 | contig 11751 bp, 10 predicted proteins | sample Rifle2008BG13ft_FD_116077 | JGI IMG/M metagenome (GOLD analysis project Ga0154648, IMG submission 116077) | Chloroflexi bacterium RBG_13_48_10
CCGCTGATGCCTGTATTGCGATCCTCAAACCGGTGGAGATGTATAAGACCACTTATCCCAACAAGGTATTTGATTATATGGCTTCCGGGAAACCGGTCATTTTGGCTATTGATGGGGTCATTCGTGAAGTGATCGAAAATGCTGGGGCAGGTATCCCCGTGCCTCCTGGTAATCCCGAGGCACTGGCGGAAGCAGTCCTGTCCCTCGCAGATGATCCCGAATTAGTCCACACGATGGGCTGCCAGGCGCGTCGTTATGTGGAATCGCACTTTGACAGAGCCAGTCTTGCGTCTAAATTTATGGGGATTATGGCTAGATTGGTATCATGACTGCCTCCATTGAGCCTGCTTCTGAAGAAAAAATCGAGCCGATTGACGTCCAGAAGCGTAACAAGCGCTATGTGCAAATCGATGCCATTGGAGTTGGTACTGCCAATGCCGCCGCTCCTTTTCTTCCCGTCTTTCTCACCCGTCTTGGTGCAACCCCCGTTCAAGTTGGTCTGCTGACTTCCATGCCCGGCATCACCGGGTTTATCCTGGCTTTGTGGGTGGGCCGCTTCCTTCAACGCCAACGTAATGTCGTCCCCTGGTTCAGCTTAGCCCGCCTGATGGTTATCTCAGCCTATGCCCTCACCGGCCTGGCCCCGTTCTTCGTTCCGGATGATATCCTGATCCTAGTCATATTGGCTATTTGGGCTCTAGCTACTATGCCACAAACAATGGTAAATGTAGGCTTTTCAGTGGTTATGAATGCTGTCTCCGGACCTGAAGGACGTTATGATCTGATGAGCAGTCGCTGGTCAATATTAGGGACTACTACTGCCATCACGGTCGCCATTGCCGGGCAGGTATTGGATAACATCGGTTTCCACCTCAATTATCAGCTTGTCTTTTTAGCATTATCCTTGGGTGGCTTGATCAGCTATTATTTTTCCAGCCGGATTCAAATTGCTGATGCTGAACCTGTCCTGGTCTCCTCAAAGAGTTCCATAAAGTCGAGCCTGCGAGAGTATTACTCTTTGATTAGCCAGGAGCCTGCATTTGTATCTTTTACTCTCAAACGTTTTGTTTACCTTTTTGGGATCACCTTGGGAACCCCATTATTCCCTCTTTACTTTGTTCGCCAGCTGGATGCCTCCGATGCGTGGATAGGATTGTTATACACTGCTCAAACTGCCGTCCTTGTAGTAGGTTATTTCTTTTGGTCTCGTCAATCCCGCCGAAGGAGCTCTCGTTTTGTGTTGTTGGTTACCACTTTTGGCGTGGCTCTCTATCCAGGATTGGTTGCACTCACACATAACCAGACATTGGTCTTTATATTTTCTACAGTAGCGGGTATCTTCCAGGCGGGGATAGATCTGGTCTTTTTCGATGAGCTGATGAAGACCATTCCTCCACGCTACAGCCCAACATTTGTGTCTCTGGCACAGAGTATACAATTTATGGCAGCCATACTCGCGCCATTGATCGGTACGTTTTTATCTGAACGTATAGGGTTATCTGGTGCCCTAATGTTTTGTACTGGTATACGTTTATGCGGTTTTTTCCTGTTCTACAGGAAGGACCGGCGAAGAGAAAGTTTAGACACATCACAAGCCAGTGATACCCCCGAAGAAAGCCCGGAAGATTAATCAGTGTATAATCGCCTCGTGAATAAAGGAAAATCACCCCAAGATTTATCCATCGATGAGCTCCGGCGATTAATCGTGGAAAAGAGGCGTAAAGTCCGCAGAGAGCATCTGGAACGATTTCGAAGCACTGGCCGGGTGATTTCCTTGACATCGGATGTCGAAAATGGTCCGCTTGAATACATGCACTCATATACCCAGGCGGAGGGGGTTAGTGACATGCCCCTGCCTCGGCGTCAAAAAATTAAACCTCTTCTGGACCGCTTTTTACTCGCCATTGAAATCTTGGCTGTGCTTGGATTGTTCTTTATCATCTACAGTGGCATCCAAATACTTAGGGACTTAAACGCTCAATTTGCGCAATCACTAACTCCTGCGACTCTAACCCCTACTCCTCTCATCGTGTCTGTGATTCTGCCCTCAGGGCACACACCACCAAATTCTCCCGGTGGGGTTCAACCGAATGAGTCCGAGATTCCCACCCATCTACTGCCTCTTTACCGTTCATTGGCACAGATCCCCATTCCCACACCAGGTCAGGAACAAGCTACACAGGTCCAAATCCCGATGATAAATGTTGACGCCCCCGTGGTCCAAGGAGATAGTTGGGAGCAATTAAAAAAGGGGGTAGCACAACATATTGGTTCAGCCAATCCAGGCCAATCGGGAAACCTGGTACTGTCGGCTCACAATGATGTATACGGAGAGATTTTTCGTAATCTCGACCAGTTGAAGCAAGGTGATCAAATCATCGTATACACAGCTCAAAGTTCATTTACTTATATCGTCACCACCACACAAATCGTAGAGCCAACTGACATAGAGGTCATGGCATCTACTCCCAATCCTACAGTTACCCTGATTTCCTGCTACCCTTATTTGGTGGATAGCCAGCGTATTGTCGTTCGAGCTAGTTTGCAAAGTGGTAACGAATAAGATATATAATTAGCGTCACAACCATCAGTCTATACAAGCGCAGATCACATCCACCCGCCATGATATGAGTGGAATCAATGAATGGCGAGGAAATCAATGTGACTGATGCGCACAGAAGTATGCCCTGATGCTTAAAAGCTTGTTTCGGGTCTGCTTGTTGCAACTATATATTAAGTTTCAATCCAGGCAACTATTCAGCAATCAAGGTTTTCCGAAAAGGATATTGGTTGAGCCTCGATTTATTTTTATGGTGTGTGAGTCTATTTGTAATAAACAATCAATCCTCTCAATTTATACCTTGGAGAATACCCTACAGGTGGGGAAGTGGAACGACTACGCTGGCCATATGCAACTAAATTAACCATTAGCCTGCTCTTGCTGGCTTTTTTTATCTATCTCTTATCGCGTTTCCGTGAGATCTTTCCCCCCATCGTTATTGCCGTTATCATCGCTTATATCCTCAATCCAATAGTAAATTTCTTCCATCGCCGGTCCCATCTACCAAGGGTAGTGATAATCCTGTTTACATATATCTTGGTTGTAGCGATCATCATTTCCATCCCCATCCTGATCGTCCCAATCTTAGCCGATGATATATCAACGATACAGATAGACACACAACAAATCATCCAGTCTATCGAAGCAGCCTTAGCTCACGAATATCGTGTGGCTGGTGTTACTATCAACCCCAGCGCCTATCTGAACGAAGTAATTGGTGCCTTACAAGGTCTGATTCAGCCTATTGTCGGTCAAACTGTGTCTTTAGCCATGAGTATTATCACATCCATTATATGGATCATATTTATCATTCTGGTGTCTTTTTATCTGATCAAGGACGGATCCAAGCTTGGTGAATGGTTTATCACGCACATACCGCCTTCCTTTATCCCCGATTTTAAATTGATCCATGATGAGATCAATCAAATCTGGAATGCGTTCTTCCGGGGTCAGCTCTTACTAAGTGTCGTTGTCTCCCTCATTTTTATTGTGGCAGGCACCATACTGGGGTTACCCTTTGCCTTCGCCATGGGTATCTTGGCAGGGATTCTCGAGTTCCTTCCCAGTATTGGTCATGGTATCTGGTTGGCAATCGCCGCTCTTCTCTCTTATTTCTTGGGCTCAACTTGGATTCCCATACCGAATTGGGCGTTTATGTTGATCGTTATTGGGCTTCATCTGTTCTTTGAGCAATTTGACCTGAACTATCTGATCCCCCGCATCATCGGACGTAGAGTCCACCTGCCACCCCTTGTGGTCATATTGGGGATTGTTTCTGGTGCCCTGTTAGCAGGTGTGATCGGTATACCGTTAGCTGCCCCAACTATCGCCTCCGCGCGAGTCATCGGGCGATATATTTTTGCCAATCTGTTCGATTTGGAATGGACACCAATTAGCGGTACTCAACCGCTACCACCTCCAAAACCGTATTGGTGGCGCCGAACACAAAAAAGAGAGAATATATCATGAGCATAGAAAAACCTCATCCGACTTCACCAAAATGGAGCTCGACCTTCAAAATGATTATTGGAATCACCGTCGCTGCTTTGCTGTTGGCGATGTTGTATTCTTTCCGCTCCATCATCGGACCTTTGATCCTTGCTTTTATCCTCGTCTACTTACTCCACCCATTAGCAGCCTTCATGAACACTCACACCAAACTTTCATGGCGCGCCTCGGTAAATATTCTCTACATCATTTTCTTAATCATCCTGATCACTTTATTCACCCTTACTGGATTGGCTGCAATACAACAAATAGATAGTCTTATCGATGTGATTGAGCGCTTTGTAAATGACCTTCCAGATTTAATCGATAAGTTTTCCTCTCAAGTCATCCTTATTGGTCCCTACAGTATTGACCTTAGCCAATTCACCGACCTGGGTCAGCTGGGTGATCAGGTGATCGGCACCTTGCAATCACTCATCGGAAGAGCTGGAACATTAGTTGGAACATTGGCTAGTGCGACTGCCAGTACACTTGGATGGGGAGTTTTCATCTTGGTTATTTCATATTTTGTTTTAGCTGACGCAGGTAAAGTACCCAATGCCCTTGATTTCATCAATATCCCTGGGTATTCGTATGATATCCAAAGGATGAGCAGTGCTTTGGGGCGGATTTGGAACGTTTTTCTGCGTGGGCAACTGATTATTGTCATCATGGTCATCATAAGCTATACCATTCTTTTATCCATCCTGAACGTACGCTATGCTTTTGCAATTGCCATCTTAGCTGGGTTAGCACGTTTCGTACCCTATGTAGGTCCGGTAATTACTTATATCGTCATGGCGTTGGTGACATTGTTTCAGGGTGGTAATTATTTCAATTTGCAACCCTTTTATTACACCTTGCTTGTCATCATTCTTTCAATCATCATGGATCAAATTTATGATAATCTGGTATCGCCGCGCATAATGGGAAAAAGCCTCGGGGTTCACCCCGCAGCCGTTTTGGTGGTCGCAATTATCGCTGCAAATCTGATCGGTATAATTGGTTTGGTTTTAGCAGCCCCGGGTTTGGCCAGTGTCAATCTCCTCGGACGCTATACCATCCGCAAGATGTTCGATCGAGAGCCTTGGGTCGAGTTTGGCGAACACTATGAGCCATTGGGGTTTCCATGGTTGAGTAAATTGATTAAAAATATCGACAGCTGGTGGAAAACCAGAAATACCCGATAGAGGCATTAAAAACTAAGAGCGTGGGTAGGGAAGGCAATCCATCCACACTCTTAAATAAAGCTGCTGGGTACTAATCACCCCATAGCGCTAAATATAGATAATTATTGTCCGAAGATTTGTTCGCGTATATTAACTACCTGACGACGTAACTTATCGTCACGCTCAAGCAGATCTGCCACTTTCTGGCAGGCATACATCACGGTAGTGTGATCCCGTCCTCCAAACGTTTCCCCGATTTTTGGAAGTGAATAGTTGGTCTCCTCACGCATCAGATACATGGCAATTTGCCTGGGTAGGACGACCTCCTGCCTCCGGTCTGGTCCGACTAGGTTTTGTACCGACACACCAAACGCACCCGCAACTTGACTCACAACTTCATCTGGCCCAACCTTGGTCCGCTTGGGTAATAAATCAGCTAAAGCTATATCCACCAGTTTCGCGTTCATGGGTAAGTGGCTTAAATCAGCCAGGGCTAGTACACGCGTCAGGCTTCCCTCAAGCTCTCGGATATTTGACTGTACCCGTCGCGCAATCGTTTCGATAATCTCAGAGGGTATGAGGCGACCCATTCGTTCTGATCTTGATTGAAGAATCGCAACCCGTGTCTCAAAATCTGGGGGTTGTATATCCGCAGTCAAACCACATTCAAAGCGGGAGCGCAGGCGCTCTTCTAATGTCACCAAAGCCTTCGGGGGGCGATCAGATGTAATGATGATTTGTTTCTCTTGACCATGCAATGAGTTAAATGTGTGAAAAAACTCCTCTTGCGTTGATTCTTTCCCTGCAATGAATTGGATATCGTCAATAAGCAAGACATCGATGCTGCGATATTTTTCACGGAATGTTTGCGTGGTATGAGACCGAATGGCATTGATCAGATCATTGGTGAATTCTTCCGAGGTAACATACAACACGTTCTGATTGTGTTTAATACAATGATTTCCAATAGCGTGTAAAAGGTGGGTTTTTCCTAACCCAACGCCCCCGTATAGGAACAGTGGATTATATGCTTTGGCAGGTTTTTCTGCCACTGCCAGTGAAGCCGCGTGTGCCAGTCGATTGGACGAACCGACCACAAAGTTCTCAAACGTATAACGGTTGATCAACGCAGCAGTTGTATACTGGGCGGGCGGTATTTCATGCTCTTCTTCTTGTTCTTGTTGCGGTACGGTTTCTTCTGCGGGTTTATCAGCTCCTGCTTGCCACACAACAAAGCGCAAGCTCACCGTTCGGTTAAGAACTCCACATAGTAAACGTTTGATTTTACTGGACAGACGGCTCTCTAGCCAATCACGGGCATATGCATTGGGTACACCGATGAAAAATACGTTGTCCTCATAACTGACAATTTCTGCATTACGCACCCACGTATCGAAGGAAGCTTTGGGCATATCCATTTGTAGCTGGCCCAAAACTGCCTGCCACGCCTGCTCAGCTTTTATAATCAACCTTTCCTCCTCAGTAATAGGTTGAGCGTAGAGTGGAATAAATTACCCCACTATGATTTCAGCGGGGGATTTTATCCCATATTCTCCTGATATTTATTTGTACGGAAAAGCCAGCCGGGAAATTCAATTTTTAGGCTGGCTAACCATTAGCTAAAATCTATTAACTATGTTTACTGCATCATTCTAGCAGATAGTCAGCCGGGTTAGCAATACCTTTACCCTACGATTACTTTAAAATTCCCAATTATTTAAGATTCGCAATGTTAAAACAAACTATTTAATCCTCTTATGCGCGGTGATCGATTCTGGTAACGTGCGTAGCCTTAACCATCCTGATGATTGGGGAACACATGTTCTTACCCCTATATATGGCATTATTATTGAGAATTGACAGTAAATGCCTATATATGGCATAGGTCCTGAATGATTTGTTCGTGTAAATTTTGTGTCGCTATCAAAATAATTAGCCAAATCTGGCACATTTTTTAGCTCTATTTCGAGATGCTATGATTAAAAATTATTTATTAACAATAACCGACCACATCTGGATCATATATTCCCGTCAACTTTTCCATGCTAAACCCATAAAGCGTCGACCATAGAAGAAACCAAAAATATATATCCTTCCTATATCATGTTAATGGGATTCTTGCACAAACAGCGTAAGCTATATGGACAGAATTCAAATGATATATCTACAAATCCAAATAATCTCATTGCTTTTGGAATATGTATAGGAGAGAAAGAAATGTCAAAAATTATAGGTATTGACCTCGGAACGACCAATAGCGTGGTTGCAATTATTGAAGGCGGTGATCCTACCGTGATCACTACTGCGGAGGGTTCGCGTCTGCTACCTTCGGTGGTTGGATTCAATAAGAATGGCGAGCGCTTGGTCGGACAGACAGCCAAACGTCAAGCTGTCATCAACCCTGAAAATACAGTGTATTCGATCAAACGCTTCATGGGAAGACGTTTTGATGAGGTGGAGCCTGAGCGGAAGATGGTTTCGTATCAAATCATACAGGGGCCATCCAATGATGCTCGGGTGAAAATCCCGGTGATGAAAACAGATTATACGCCCCAGGATATCTCCGCGATGATCCTTACCAAACTAAAACAAGATGCCGAAGCTTATCTGGGTGAACCGATTAAGCAAGCGGTCATCACTGTCCCGGCATATTTTAATGACAGCCAACGTCAGGCAACTAAAGATGCCGGAAGAATCGCAGGACTGGATGTTCAGCGGATTATCAACGAGCCTACCGCAGCAGCTCTTGCTTATGGCTTGGACAAGAAAGACAATCAGACTATCCTGGTATTCGATCTGGGTGGCGGTACATTCGATGTCAGCGTCCTTGATGTGGGTGGTGGTGTGATTGAGGTCCGTGCGACCAATGGTGATACCCACCTGGGTGGCGATGATTGGGATGAGCATATCGTTAAATGGGTGGCGGAGCAATTCAAATCGGAATCAGGGATTGATTTACACCAGGATCCGCAAGCCATGCAACGCTTGCGTGAAGCAGCCGAAAAAGCCAAGATAGAGCTCTCGAGTGTTGTTGAAACTGAGATCAACCTGCCCTACATCACTGCAGATGTTAACGGACCCAAGCACCTGCAAACCAAACTGATCCGTTCTCGCTTTGAACAACTTACAGAAGATCTGGTGGCTCGCTTACATCAACCATTCAAATCTGCACTGAAAGATGCCAATCTTGACGCTTCAGAAATCGATGAAGTCGTTCTGGTCGGAGGTGCAACGCGTATGCCCATGGTTCAGGAGCTCATCCGCTCTCTGACCAATAAAGAGCCCCACAAAGGGGTTAATCCTGATGAAGTGGTAGCTATAGGCGCCGCGATTCAGGGCGGTGTGCTGACTGGTGATGTGAAGGATGTACTGTTGCTGGACGTTACCCCACTTTCATTGGGTCTTGAAACGCTTGGTGGCGTAATGACCGTCCTGATCGAGCGCAACACCACCATTCCTGTGAAGAAATCTGAAGTCTTCTCAACTGCAGAAGATAACCAGACAGCAGTCGATATCCACATCCTGCAAGGAGAGCGCCCCATGGCAGCCGATAATATGAGCTTAGGTCGCTTTCGGCTTGAAGGTATCCCACCTGCAATGCGCGGAACGCCCCAAGTTGAAGTGACCTTCGATATCGATGCCAATGGCATCTTGAATGTCACTGCCCACGATAAAGCTACTGGCAAGGAACAAAAAGTTACCATCACTGCCTCAACCAACCTGAGCAAGGATGAGATTGAGCGGAAAGTACGTGAGGGGCGTGAGCACGAAGCTGAGGATAAGCGCCAGCGAGAGCTTATACAAGCCCGCAATACTGCGGATAGCTTGGTGTATCAGACTGAAAAAGCTTTACGTGACCTTGAAGGCAGAGTTCCTGCCTCCGATCAACAAAATATCGAAGCAAAGCTGAGCCAACTTCGTGAGGCGATGAAAGGGGCGGACACCAACCGGATCACCAATCTCACCAACGAAGTACAGAATGCCTTCCATGCCCTCAGCCAGCAGTTATACGCTGCCCAGAGCTCCGGTCAACCAGGGAATGGTAAGTCTCATGGATCTTCATCGGCAAGTGGCGAACCCAAGACAAGAAAACCGGATGATGAGGGTGAAATCCTTGAAGGTGAATTTAGAGAAATGTAACCATTTTTGCTGTGTAACCTTCAGGTTATTTACAGGGGAAAACAGGCGAGTAACACATAAACTCGCCTGTTTTTATTTATTTATTGCCTGTGATAGAATTATCTCATTATGAAATCAAACACCTCACTGCGAGTTGCCAATTTTCTTCCTGCCGCGATTTTCCTTTTTATTCTGGGTTGGGGGGGGTTGATTGTCTTGATCGTCGCAACTTTGCCCACTGTTGGGCCACGCTGGTTATTTTTCTTTCTTTGTGTCCTTGCAATTACAGGGACAGTATTGCCGGTCACTGCCTTCCTTAACCGCCGTTTCCCAAGCACGCCACCTCCTACAGTCATGGTAGTTGTCAGGCAGGCTCTTTGGTTTGCTGTCTATGGTGCCACCGTGGTTTGGCTCCAGATGGGTCGAGTGCTCAATCCAGCATTAGCCATCCTGTTGGCAATTGGCTTGGGTTTAATCGAGTTTCTGCTGAGGCTAAGCGAAAAAAGCCAGTATAAGCCATAAATATATCTGGTAGATTTCTTGAGATTTTATGATGCCTATCCCATGAGCAGTTTGCGTGATCTGCCTTCTGTAGACCAATTATTACAATCACCTGTTGTATCAGGCTGGATAACTGAATATGGTCGACCTCTGACATTGGAGGCATTGCGCTGGTCAATGGACGAGGCGCGGGATGGCTATCGTGAATCGGATGTTCTCCCCTCCCATGATGATTTAATGAAGCATGCCCATGACATGCTTCAGAAATGGGCATCACCTTCCTTACAGTCCGTTATCAATGCTTCCGGTGTCATCCTCCATACCAATTTGGGACGCGCACCACTTAGTACATCCGCCATACAAGCCCTTCAAGACGTCTCATTGGGTTATTCCAACCTGGAATATGATCTGCAGGCCGGGCAACGAGGCTCTCGTCAGGTGCATGCTGAATCCCTGTTGATCCACCTGACCCATGCTGAGGCTGCATTGGTAGTCAATAATAATGCTGCCGCTGTTCTGTTGGTCCTTTCAGTATTTGCAAGACGGCGCGCGGTGGTTATCTCCCGTTCTCAGCTAGTGGAGATTGGCGGTGGATTCCGTATCCCGGATGTGATGAAGCAATCCGGCGCTCGCTTATGCGAAGTTGGCACCACCAATCGTGTCCATCCGTCCGATTATCAGACTGCCATTACGGATGCTGCACCAGCCTTGATCCTCCATGCCCATCGTTCCAATTTTCGAATCACGGGTTTCACCAGCGAACCCACCCTCTCAGAGCTCGCTGAGATCGCACATCAGGCTGGAATTCCATTGGTTGACGATTTGGGATCAGGTGCGCTGCTGGATACTGCCATGTTTGGTCTGGGGCATGAACCCATGGTGAGTGAATCGATAAGCTCAGGTGCGGATCTGGTTTGCTTTTCAGGAGATAAGCTGCTGGGTGGTCCCCAGGCTGGCATCATTATCGGCAAAGCAGACCTGGTAGCAAAGCTGAAGAAGCACCCATTGGCACGTGCCATTCGGGCTGATAAGCTTTGCCTGGCTGCTCTTTCTGCCACATTGCTCCACTACCTCAAGGATGAAGCCACCACGAAAATTCCCATCTGGTGGATGATCTCACAAACACCCAGTAGTTTACGATTGCGGGCTGAAACCTGGGCAAAAACTCTGGGTATGGGCGATGTGATCGCAAGCCAATCCACAGTCGGGGGAGGTTCGCTCCCGGATGAGACCTTACCAACTTTCGTGCTTGCCTTATCTCCACCCTCACCTAATCGCATCCTGTCACACCTGCGTACATGCCAACCACCCGTGATTGCCCGGCTCGAAACAGACAGAGTCATATTTGACCCACGCACGATACTACCGGATCAGGAAAGTGATTTACTGTTAGCTATACGTTCGACATTAAACTCATACTAAGCCAGAGGAAATTCACAATATGAAAAATAACCTCGATGCGCTCATGCAAGCAAATGACCTGGATGCCATTTTGGTTACTGGTCCAGGACAGCATAACCCGGCTATGGTCTACCTGACTGGCGGAGGTCACATGACCAATGCCGATTTAATCAAAAAACAAGGGGAAAGTGCTGTGCTGTTTTATTACCCCATGGAAAGGGATGAAGCTGCCAAATCAGGCCTGACGACAAAAAACCTGGGGGATTATAACTTCGCTGAGTTGCTTAACCAATCAGGTGGTGATTCCTTGAAAGCCATCGTCAAACGTTACCAGCTGATGTTCTCTGAGCTTGGCATTATTTCAGGCAGAGTTGCCTTATACGGTCGGTCGGAAATTGGAGCCAGCTACTCGATTTTCTCCACTCTGCAGAAGGAGATGCCAGAGTTAAGCTTTGTAGGCGAGATTGACTCCTCGGTCTTGATGCTAGCCAGGATGACCAAGGATGAAGAAGA
>Ga0154648_1152_pt4 | contig 11734 bp, 14 predicted proteins | sample Rifle2008BG13ft_FD_116077 | JGI IMG/M metagenome (GOLD analysis project Ga0154648, IMG submission 116077) | Chloroflexi bacterium RBG_13_48_10
CGCTATGGTCGAACCCTTCACCGCCAGCATCCCGCTGGGTACTTATGCCAGTGGACAATATACGGTGATGGTTAATGGCGAGAAGCTGGGCGAATTTGGCAACGAATATGCACCGCTGCCCGGAGACGAAAATCTGAGGCGCGACCAGGTATTCCTGGATCTTGCCAACAACCAGTTCTCCACTCCCGCCACCTCGACTAGTTATGTGGAAGTCGTATTGAAAGGGGACCTGCCCGATCCATGCCACCAATTACGCGTGGTGGTCACACCACCCGATGCGAATAATGTGATCAATCTCGACGCTTATTCCGTGGTTGACCCGGCTGATGCCTGCATCACCGAGCTCAAGCCTTTCACTGCGAGTATTCCCCTGGGTAATTATTCGAATGGTCAATACTCAGTGATGGTGAATGGTGAGAGGCTGGGAGAGTTTAGTGCAGGATCCGGAATTGCTCCTGCTGTACCAGTAACTCCTTGATAACCTTGTGAGAAGCTGGGTGAGTTTGTTCCGGGAACTAGACCCCATCCGGGGGACGACCCATTGATCCGCGGAGAAGGATCCTTGGAACTGAATGCCAGCAATCTGCTAACCAATAGTTCCCAACCTCTCCGGGTGAATGCCCTCCTAAAAGGCAACGAATGATATTATGAAAAAGAAAATCCTGCCCATTTTGTTAAGCTTACTTATCGTTTTTATTGCCGGTTGCAGCTTACTTCCTCCAATTGACAATATGCCCACACCCACATCATTCCCCCCTTCCATCCCACCATCCGGTTATACGCCCCTGCCTGGTGATGACCAATTGAGACGCGATAAGGTATTTCTTGATTTAGAAAACAGTAGCCTGTTAGTCATGGAAAGCTATCCGATTCAGGTGAGCGCCACCCTGAATGGTAGCCTATCCGATCCATGCCACCAGCTGCGGGTGGTGATCACACCCATAAATGAGCCGAACCAGATCAACCTGGAAGTGTATTCGGTATTTGATCCGAACGTGGCTTGTATCACTGTCATCCAACCTTTCAGTGCCAACATCCCACTGGGTAGCTTTAAAGATGGGCACTATAGCGTATACGTGAATGGCGAAATGCTGGGTGAATTCGACGCGTAATGTGCATGCCTGACCAGAAACCATAACCTATTATTTCGAGAGTAGCTTTCAAACAAAACCTGTTCCTGATCGCTGGAGCTTAGAATGAAATCAAAATCCCTATTCCCCATCCTGATGACGTTTTTCCTTCTTTCTTTGGCGGGATGCAGCTCGGTGGTCACTCCCATTCCGGCAACCTCAACACTTTCGATAGTTCCACCTACTTTGATGGTGATCCCCTCAGCCACCCCCATTCCCCCAACAGAGACGCCCACGCCTCTACCTCCCTCCCCCACCTCACCACCCTCCAATCCAATCCAGCACTTCCCGACCGGTCAGGAGTTCTCTGTGACATCTATTCAAATGCTCAATGCCAACCAGGGATGGGCGATCGGTGGTTTGAACGACCCTGGCGACCATGTGCTACGAACCGCAGATGGCGGTTCCACGTGGACCGACCTTACCCCACCTGAGGAGGTTGCCCCCGAAGGTGATCGAAAATCTGTCACCGGTTATTTCCAGGATACACAGACCGCCTGGGTAATCTTCTCTAACACGAGCGGGATCACCCCCCCACAGTCCGTTGTGTGGCGAACCCAGGATGGTGGTACCTCCTGGCAGACCAGCCAACCCTTGGATATTTCTAGTCTATCGGAGTTTTATAATCCATCTTATTTACAGTTTGTTGATGGACAGACGGGCTGGTTATTTGTACATGTGGGTGTGGGCATGAGTCACGATTACTTCGTCCTTTATCGTAGTGGTGATGGCGGTTTAACCTGGGATCGCCTGCTCGACCCGTATAACGACAGCAGTGGAATTATGAGCTGTTACAAGTCCGGCATGCAATTCACCGATGCCACTCGCGGCTGGATGACGGGTGATTGCCATGGCGTGGCCGCAGGAGTGTGGTTGTTCTTGAGCAGCGATGGCGGTACGACCTGGGAACGGGTCACGCTGCCAGACCCCATCAATGCTCCCGGATTGTTCTCTGACATGCTGGCTGCCTGTGGCTCCTATGACCCATACTTCTTCAGCAACGATTTAGGACACCTGGGGGTGAACTGCGTAAATTACTCCCAGGACCCCCCCACTAATCAATATTATGTCTTCACCACCCAGGATGGAGGATCCACTTGGACCTCGTCCACGTACCCGGGAAAATCTCTGTACTTTTACTCTGCTGATATCGGCTGGGCGCTTGCTGAGAAGATCCATCGTACCACGGATGGAGGCCTGACCTGGAAACCTATCTCGAATGTCTCCTGGAGTGCCCAGGTGGACTTCGTCAGCGAGCAGCTTGGGTGGGTGGTTGCGCGGAACCTTGAACAGATCGCGCTGGTGAAGACCTCAGATGGTGGAGGTAAATGGACGATGCTGGTGCCGAGGGTGGGGCAGTAGATGGAGTCGCCTACTAATCCACTGTGAATCAGTTTTAGCTGGATCTGATCTCATTGAATATCCGAAAAACCAAACCAAACATCAACATGGTTAAAGAATATGTGGTCCATTTAATTACTGATGGAAAATACAGGACTTTGATGGTATAACCCCATATGAAATTCTATTTGTTTATATTGTATTCCTACCTTTTATCGCGGCAGTCGTATTTGGGCTGATTTATATTATTAAGAAGGATTGGGCATGGTCTTGGACGGAGATGATGTTGAAAACCGTCAAACCTCAGCGTACCCCTGAGTGGGAGCGTTATTCAACCATCAATGGGGTGATCTTGCTCGTATTTGGCGTGGGGATACTCCTTTTCATCCTTTTTAAAATTGATTTCGGTGGATAATGGATGGATGATAGTAATCATAAGAGAATAATCTCGATATAATTACGCAGGTCTCCAAAACCTTATATGTCTTAATTGGACAACATATTGATCGCAGGTAATTATGATGGAAGTACTTAACGCAATTGGAAATACACCACTGGTTGAATTGAAAAAAATCGTACCACCCAATTGTGCGCGGGTTGTGGTGAAGCTGGAATGGACCAACCCAACCGGAAGCATGAAGGACCGTATGGCAAAAGCAGCCATTGAGGGTGGTGAAAAAAGTGGTAGCCTATCCCCGAATGACACGGTGGTGGAATACACGGGAGGGACAACTGGGGTATCGCTGGCTTTCGTGTGTGCGGCGAAAGGGTATCCGCTTAAGATCGTGTTCTCCGATGCGTTCAGCGCAGAGAAAGAACAGATGATGCGCGCCTACGGTGCAGAGATTACGATTGTACCCAGCTTTAATCGAGGAATTACCGGCGACCTCATCAAGGAAATGATCGAAAAAGCACGCATCATCAGCCAACAGCCCAATCACTGGTGGTCAGACCAGTTTAATAATCAAGATGCAATTGCAGGATACTTTCCCCTGGGTGAAGAAATCTGGAAACAAACAGCCGGGGAAGTGAATGCTTTCGTGCATGCAGTTGGCACCGCCCATTCTATCCATGGCACGACCAAAGCATTATGGGAACACAACCGGAATATTCACATCGTTGCAGTTGAGCCGAGCGAGTCGCCAGTGTTATCGGGTAAACCATCTGGTGCGCATGCTATCGAAGGAATTGGGGTGGGTTTCGTCCCACCCTTGTGGGAAGCTGATCTAGTGAATGAGATCATGACAGTCTCAACCAGCGAGGCAAGAGCTATGGCTCGCCGGTTAACCCGGGAGGAAGGCTTGTTTGCCGGGACATCCTCCGGGGCGAATGTCGTGGCGGCATTACGGATAGCCCAGCGCTTGGGTCCAGGGAAAACCGTGGCAACCATCCTGGTGGATTCAGGATTGAGGTATCTGAGCACCGATGTTTATCGATAGATGATACCCACCTTCCAGCTGAAGTGAACGCGAACCAACCCGGCTCCCCTAAACGGTCTTGGTTTGGGGGAGGTGTAATATAGGAGTTGATATTTGGTTTGAAAGCTGTGAATAAGAAATATAATTAAATAGCACATCCATGAAGAGTCTTTTTTCCCTTATCCTGATTGCCATCTTGCTTGCATCTTGTTCACCTGCCCAGTCAGAAAGGCCAGCTCTGACCACTGTTTATAAACCGATAATCATCACTCCTGTCAGGGTGTTATCGATCAATCCATCCATCACGCCAACCCAACAGCCTACATCAACCGAGATTCCAACTGCGATAGCTACGGTTACTCCAACAATGACGATGCCACCAATTGTGGAATCACCTGTTTCCAGTATTGCTGACTGTCTCCCAAAGGACACTTTCCTTCAGAAAGGAATCGTGACTGAGATCATTGATGGAGATACGATCATTGTCCGCCTGGAGGATGGGAATATTTCAACGGTCAGATACATTGGAATTGACGCGTCTGAAAGAGATATGCAGTTCTTTACAATAGCCTACAACGCCATTGCGGATTTGGTGCTTCAAAAAGAGGCGGTGCTTTTCAAGGATGTTTCCGATACTGATCAATATGATCGTTTGCTCAGGTATGTGGTGGTGGATAATGTTTTTGTAAACCTACGCCTCGTAGAGATGGGATTTGCCCGGGCAATGCAGTATCCACCTGATATAGCCTGCGCAGACACACTCTTGGTTGCTGAACAAGGCGCACTGGCATCCCAGCTCGGTATTTGGGTAGCAACACCAACACCTGGTCCATCAGATGCGCAAGTCATTATTTTAACGGTCAACAAACGGGAGGAATATGTCGATATCCAAAACGTGGGAACCTTTGATGTAAATCTGGCGGGGTGGAACCTGGTCTCTGAGAGAGGATATCAAGAATGTACCCTGTCAGGCGTGATCAGGGTTGGTGAAACGTTGAGGATATGGGCTGGGAGTGCTCAAGGAGGCGGATATAGCTGTGGGTACAACAAAGCAATATGGAATAACTCGGAAGTAGATCCGGCTGTTCTCTATAATGCACTGAGCGTTGAAGTTAGCAGGAAATAATTATGGTATGATGAATATCCCCAGGCTGACCGGATGACCGCGGTGGTGTCATACCATCGAGGAAAGTCCGCACTCCACAGAGCAAGGTGCCGGGTAACACCCGGGACGGGGCAACCTGACGGATCGGGCTAAAGAAATAAACCGCGCCTCACCCATGGGTGAGGTGTAAGGGTGAAAAGGTGGTGTAAGAGACCACCGGCGCAGGCGGTAACGTCTGCGGCCAGGCAACCCCCACCTGGAGCAAGGTCAAGCAGAGGCAATCCCGCAAGGGAGGTGGCTGCTCGTCACCTGGATCGCAAGATCCGCAACCTCGGGTAGACTGCACGAGGCGCGGGAAAACTCGCGCTCTAGAGAGATGGTCATCGGCGCAGGGAGACTTGCGTGCACAGAATGCGGCTTACAGGCTGGCCTGGGGAAAATTAGCTGGATGACAAAAATTTATAGAAGAGCTGAGAGAGACAGACTAAGATCTGGCATGGTTTCTCAGCTGACAATTAATATTTTAACAGGGTGAATAATGGCTAATTTCAATTCTGAACACAAGAGTATTCTCGGTGAGATGGTTCTCATTCACCCGCAAGTGCGTGAAGTGAAAATGTTTGGCTATCCAGCATATTATGTAGGTAAAAAGCTGTGCATATGTCTGTATGAGCAGGGTATTGGAGTCAAGGTCCCTGAGAATATTGCTGAAAATCTATTGAATTCAGATTCTAATGTAGTCCTATTCCAGCCACTTGGATGACCAAAAATGCGCCAATGGATCCAGGTCAATCTAAGCCATTTAGAGGATTACCGTCAGTCCATGCCGGTGTTTGAGCAATCCATCCGTTACCTGTTGGAACAGCAGGAGCAAAAAAAAACATGAAATGCACTTATTGGGTAAAACGGGAGATGTATTCGATCTAGGACAGTTTGCTAAATTAAGGGGCAAGTTGTTAAACACCTCATTGACACCATTTTGCCACAATCCTTTGGTATACTGAAAATATGAAGATTGCAGCACCTCGAATTTTGGTTGTTGATGACGAGCAGGCAGTGTTGGATCTGCTTGTTTATAATCTTCGTAAAGCTCACTATGAAGTTTTGACTGCTGTTAATGGTTATCATGCATTGGAGCTGACACGTCAGGTACAACCAGACCTGATCTTGCTGGACCTGATGTTACCCGAGGTAGATGGTCTTGATGTGTGTCGAACACTTCGCCAAAATTCCAGGGTGCCGATTATCATGATCACTGCCCGTGGCGAGGAGGTGGACAGGGTCGTAGGCTTGGAATTGGGGGCGGATGATTATATCTGTAAACCGTTCAGTGTACGGGAATTAATGGCGCGTGTAAAAGCCGTATTGCGTCGGGCTAAACCTGATGTGACGGTGACCATCCCTGTTTTGGCTGGTCCGGGTGCCTTGCGGCTGGATGTGGAATGCCATCAGGTAACCATTGGGGATGTTACCATCGATCTCACACGCCTGGAGTTTGACCTGTTGCATATGCTCATGCTAAACACAGACCGGGTGCTGACCCGCGAACGGTTGTTAGAACAAGTTTGGGGATATGACTTTGCGGGTGATACACGGGCGGTGGACAGCGCCGTTAAACGTCTGCGCGCCCGCATTCGCTCAGTTGATGCGCAAGCTGATAACATCGAAACCGTGCGCGGTTTGGGTTACAAGTTTATAGGGAGCAAATCTTGAAGCTGTCTTTGGCCAGCCACCTGGCGTTAAGCTACCTGGCAGTGATACTGATCGGTATGGGCGTTGTCATCCCGCTGGCATGGATTACCGTTGAGCGCCTATACCTAAACACAGAAACAGAAAATTTATTAGCGCAGGCGCAACTTTTGGCTGCCGCATTGGGTGGCCAGGCTCTCCAAGTCAGCGAGATTAATCAATATTCACAGGCAATGAATGTGCTTCCAGGCATCCACACAAGAGTGATTAACCCTCAGGGTGCGGTGGTGATTGATCTGACAGGTGATCAACAATCTCAGGAATCAGCTGATCTGACTCTTCCCCGGCTGGCTCAAAATGCATCAGGGTTGGTGACCCCTGAGGAGCTGGTCACCCGGCCTGAGATAGCCCAGGCACGCTTGGGTCAGCCCGCTACCGCCATTCGTCGCGTGGATGTGGCTGAAGGACGGCGGGTGCTTTATGCAGCCGTGCCGGTTTTATCTACTAATGGAAATGTGCTGCAAATCGTCTATTTGGCCACACCCCTGCCGGATACGCAGTGGAGTGCCTTCCCAATCACAGTCCGTTGGCAAATTGGGGTAGTGATACTGATATCCATCTTCTTAGCAAGTCTTGCGGGGTTTTTGTTGGCAAAACGCATCTCCCGCCCATTAGAAAAGATGGCGAAAGCCGCTCATGCTGTTGCTGCTGGTGATTTAGCTCAGACTGTTCCCGATAACATTGATATTAAAGAGTTAGGCACGCTTGGACATGCGTTTAATGCGATGACCACCAATCTGCGTCAGGCAGATCTGGCGAAGACCGCTTTTATCTCTGATGTCAGTCACGAGCTGCGTACACCGCTCACTGTGATCAAAGGGACAATCGAGACGCTGCAAGATGGTGCTTTGGACGATCGTGCCGGGCGTGGGTCTCTTCTTACCTCCATGGCTCGGGAAACCGAGCGGCTGATTAAATTGGTTAATGACCTGTTGGTGTTGACACGTGCAGATGCTGGTGCTTTGAATTTGCAAATGGTGAAGGTGGATTTGGAGGGCTTGATACGCTCACGCTGCGAGCATTTCTCCCAGGCTGGCAACCTGCGTAAGGTGGATCTACGTATTGTGATCAATTCCCAGATTGCTGAGCATGCCCCTTTCTCGATATTCGCAGATCCCGACCGTATTGCCCAGGTGTTGGATAACTTGTTGGACAATGCTATTCGCTATTCTCCTCCCGGTGGTGAGGTGATAGTGACTCTCGACTGGGATACAGACCAAGTAACCTGCCGGGTCACCGATGAGGGTCCTGGGATCCCCGCAGAACATCTTCCCTATATATTTGAGCGCTTTTACAGGGTACACCAGGCACGTGGGCGCGGTGAAGGGGGTAGCGGTTTAGGATTATCGATTGCGCGCGGCCTGGTAATTGCCCACAGCGGGCATATAGAAGCTTACAGTGAAGAGGGTAAGGGTACAACTTTGACTTTTTGGCTCCCGACTGTAAAATCTGACACATAACTGGCACTCGATTACCTTCATTTTGATCCCCTCCTGATTTGAAAGTTGGATATCCTAAAAATAAAGTTGGATTCACTTCCAACGATCATAATATTCAGGAGGATTATTCGATGCGACAAACTACTTCTTTTTGGAATCTGGTAATCTTGGGTTTACTAGTTTTGCTGGGATTAAATAACTTACAATCACAGACAAAAGCATCTGCCCAATCAACTGCGACCATTGAAGGTTCTTGCGATAGCAGCCGCACAGTCCACGTCTCTGGCGCGGCAGTCGTCTATGTGACTCCCGACCGCGTGCTGCTCCAGCTCGGGGTCCAATCCAACGGGACCAGCCCGGATGCCGTCCGGAAAGACAACTCTCAGGATATCCAACATGTCATCCAGGCTGTTACTACCCTGGGGGTACAGGCTAAAGATATCGCCACGGATTACTATCTCGTATATCCGGTCTATGAAGATTTCTCCTCGTTGGTGATTAAAGGTTATCGCATCGACAACACGGTTTCCATTACCCTGCGGGATATCAGTCTGGTCGATGATGCCATTATCACGGCTTTGAAGTCAGGCGCGAATGAGATCCAGGATGTGCAATTTTATTCCAGTGAGCTGCGGAAATATCGTGACCAGGCTCGTGGGCTGGCGATGAAAGCTGCGGGTGAGAAAGCTGAAGCACTGGCTGATGAAGCTGGCGCGCAGGCAGGCTGCCTTTTAACCATCAGTGAGAATACCTGGTCCCAATATTATGGTTCCTGGCGAGGCGGGCGCGAGACCGCTTTGTGGGCTCAAAACGTCATACAGAATACCAGCTCCTCCCAAGGCGATTTAACCCAGATGGATGATTCGCCTATCACCTTGGGACAGATCGCAATACGAGCAGAGGTGAACGCCAGCTATAGCCTGACCGGTGGGTAAAATTCTGATTACCCTGGCTGAATTATGCAGGGACAACATACCTTTGTATGCTTCTGGTTGGAATTGCTACAAAGGTATTGTTTTTTTAGCTGAGGCACTACAACGCAACTGCGGCCGGTTATTCCCATTGGGTCTGTTGGATATCATGCTGGAAATGCGCCGCACCCATTGGCTGGCTATTAATGCTGGGGGCATCCTGCCAGAATATCAAGGGCTGGGGGGGAATGCCTTGCTTTATGCCGAGGGGATGAAAATGCTCCAAACGGGAAGATTCACCCATGCTGCAGCATACCAGGTGGCGGAGACTGCCATACAGATGCGGCAAGATTTGGAAACCGTGGGAGCCGTTGCCTATAAAAATCACCGAGTCTATAAGCGTGCGGTGTAATCCTTCTGCCTGAAATGCCCTCATTTCAATCGCAAATCCAATGTGACATTGATTTCATGCCACTCTTGTTAAGGATGGCAAAAGAAGTAGAAATCAACCTTCAGTATTGAAATAGAGACGTCTGATACGTCTCTTTTTCCGCCTTCTTATAAGCAATATTGCCTATACGCGCATCCGTCATATAGCGCTCAACCCCCAGTGTTATCCCCCTTATAATCCTTGCCGATCTACAATTATCAGAGGAATATGACTTGAAATCATCTGGCCATCCAAAAATATTTACAATATCGAGTATTGTGCTTGTTATATCATTTTTATTATCTGCTTGCAGCAGCACAGGTGCTTCCACTCAGGATAGCCTGGCAATGGCATCCTTGGATGGCATGCCTGCTGAGGTAAAAGCTGCCCCTATTTCAGTCCAGCAAGCCTATCAATTTGCAATAGCATACCCAGAAATTATGAAGCAAATCCCTTGTTATTGTGGATGTGGAGCAATGGGACATACCTCGAATTACGCCTGTTATGTATCTGACGTGGATGCGAACGGTACAGTCAGCTATGATACCCATGCCTTGGGTTGTTCGATCTGTGTGGATATCACCCAGGATACCATGCGTTTGCTCAAGCAAGATAAGACGGCATCGGAAATCAAGCTCTATATTGACCAGACATACTCACAATACGGACCGTCCAATATCCCATGACAGATGCAATCCGGCAGGTAAAGCGTTCAAACGGTCGGTGGCATTGGATCATCCTGGTAATCGTCGGGCTGGTGATTTTACTCGTTCCATTCCCGGCTCAAGCCAAGGTACCTGGCGAGAGATTTTTCCATATTGATGCCAGGCGTTTTGAATATGATCCTGCCATCCTGAAGGTCAATCCAGGTGATCGGGTGACGATCGAATTGGAGGCTACGGATGTTGTGCATGGTTTGGCAATCGATGGGTATAATCTCGAGACCACTGCTGACCCAGGACAGATAGCTCGATTGACATTTGTAGCTAACCGGCAGGGCACGTTTCGCTTCCAGTGCACTGCTACATGTGGCAACATGCACCCGTTTATGACTGGAAAGTTGGAAGTTGGCCAAAATACCATATTATGGCGTAGTATTGCCCTCACCGGGTTGGTGTTCGCGGCAGTGGTATGGATGGGGCGTAAATGACCCGCTTGCAAGAGATTCCGTGGGTAGAAAAAATTCCCCTCAATGAACAAGAAGTCCGAACGCAGGAGAGACTTCAGCTTCCAGGTCGCCTGAATCTCTACCAGCTAACCTGGCTGCAACCCTTGATTGAGAGCCGCTGGCCTCAGCTCATCCTGCGCGTCGCGACTCTTACCGGTTTCGTGTTCACCATTGCGGTAGGTTTATTTGGCTCCCTGGTTGGTAGCCATAATTTTGCGATCATCTTTGTTTGGATAGCCTGGTGGACAGCACTCAAGTTGGTTTTCATCCCTTTTGGCGGACGCTCGTGGTGCAGCATCTGTCCCATCCCGTTGCCGGGTGATTGGCTGCAGCAAGGCGGGATATTGGAGCCTGGAAAACGTCGCTTTGGGATGAATCTACGCTGGCCGAAGCGCTTAAGAGGTTCGTGGATGCAATCGGGGGCTTTTCTCCTGATTGGCTTGTTCAGCGCAGTCACACTGACCAGCCCGCAGGTGACTGGTTGGGTATTGCTGGCACTCTTTGGGCTGGCAATGGGTCTGAGCCTGGTCTTTGAGAAGCGTTCATTTTGTACTTACTTATGCCCCATCGGTGGTTTTAGCGGGATGTATGCGCAGACTTCTCCTGTGGAAGTACGAATCATCGAAAAAGATATCTGTATCCAGCACAATGTCAAGTCGTGTTATCAAGCCTGTCCATGGGGATTATACCCGGTGGCATTCCAAGATAGCTCTGCCTGTGGTCTGTGCATGGAATGCCTGCGAGCCTGCCCGAGTGATAACCTGGCGTTGAACCTGCGTCCGTTCGGCACCGATCTGGGGAGACCAAAGATAAGCTCCCGCCTGGATGAAACCTTCCTGGCATTGGTTATGTTAGGTTCAGTGGTAACGTTTGCCGCAGTTTTCACCGGACCATGGGGCTGGTTAAAATCCGCTGCTTTTGAGGTTGGCTCATTGCCCTGGGTTGGATATGCCTCGGCTTATCTGGCTCTCAACCTGCTTCTTCTTCCAGCCATTTTCTCAGCAGTAGTATGGACTGGGGAAAAAATGTTCAATAAAAAGTTT
>Ga0154648_1099_pt3 | contig 11512 bp, 12 predicted proteins | sample Rifle2008BG13ft_FD_116077 | JGI IMG/M metagenome (GOLD analysis project Ga0154648, IMG submission 116077) | Chloroflexi bacterium RBG_13_48_10
CGTTTAGCTTGCTTGATTGCCTGTCCGATGTCTTCCGGGGTAAGGCCACGAATCCCGGTTCGATCGACCTGGGAAGGTTTTAGCGGAATGCCCATCAATACAGTAACCAGGGCTGCCACTTTCACGGCGGCATCCCAGCCATCGATATCACCGGAAGGGTCAGTCTCAGCGATGCCGATAGATTGCGCATAGGTAATTGCTTGCTCGTAGGTTTCCCCGCCTTCCATACGGCTGAGGATCAGGTTGGTCGTGGAATTCAGAATGCCGCTAAAACCATGCAATTCAGCAGCAGGTAAGCTTTCCCTGAACAGGGAGAAAATAGGCGCACCATCCATGACAGCTGATTCGAAGAAAAATCTGCGACCAGAGTTCTCGGCTAACTGGGTAAGCTCACGATAGGCATGCACCACTGGACCTTTGTTGGCGGTGATGGCGTGCATGCCTGCCTGCAGGGCAGCACGCAGGTAGTCTACTGCGGGTTGACCGTCAGTGTAATTTACCGGCGTATTTTCGAAGAGTACATCTGCACTACAGGATCGAATAAATTCTAATGGACTGGATATCGGTTTTTTTCCGGATAATTCGTCTACATTTTTACCGATGCTGATAAGTTTTAATGCATGGCCAAAGTTAATCCCACGTGGGTCGATTGCCATGCCATGGTGACCAGTGGCAATACCAGTGACTGAAAAACTAAGATCGTATTCTTTCAATAGCATGTCTTTTTTACGTTGTAACAAGCGCACGAAAGCTTGTCCAACATTGCCAAAACCAAGCAAGGCGATGCGATAATGGGTCATATATTTACAGTGGAGGCCATGGAAAGCGGCGCTGGTCAGGATCCGGTGATGGGAACTTTTGCAGGGATATCAGTTGCTCAGCCCGGGTAGCCAGAGCTTTGAGTTCTCTTGAACTGAGTAGGGATCGAAGCTCATTATGGACGCTGGTGTCAGGAATCAATGACTGTAGAAAGTCATCCAAATCAGTGAGCAGAGTTTCAGGGATTGGCTCACCCGCGAAATCCCAGATGACGGTTCGCAGCTTATCTTCGGCATGAAAACAAATCCCATGATCAATCAACCAAAGATGGTGATTATTATCAAAGAGGAGATGGCTGCCTTTACGATCGGCATTATTGACCAACAAATCGAACAACACTACTGGACGCAGGCTTTGGAGGTCTACCTTGTTTAAATTAAAATAATGTACCTCGGGATTATGATCAATAAAGAGCTGTAATGATCCAGGTCCAATGGGTGCTTTCTTGCGGTATACGGTGGGTGGAACAAGCTCCCACTCAAGCGCTTCGCTCACAAGATAAGCAGCGGCTTCACGGCGAGCCAGGCTGGCAGCAGGGAAATCCCATAGAGGACGCTCCCCTCGGCTGGGTTTATATACACTGAGGATTTTATCCCCATTCTGGCTTACTTCAGCCAGGAAGGTGTAGTTGGATCCCCAGACGAATTTACCTTGAATGATGATCTCGCCGTTTTTCAGCACATTTATAACTGAGGGAATTTCTAGCTCTGGCATAGGAGCCTTTGCTTTAGTCGCATTTGATGATTCAAATTATTAATCGTAGCGGCCGGGCATTGAGTTAGTGCTTGTGCCCATTTTTCTTGGGGCAGAAATGTCCATCAGGATCCATGGGTTCGCCACATTGAGGACAAATGGGTCGCCCGCGTGAAGCCACCTCAATGCCCCAACGCGCCAATGCCCTTAATTGGTCACGTGTACACCAAAAACGCACCACCCCACCCTCCTCTGAGGGAGTCCCTTCTGCTAATAACTCATGTGCCACCAATACCATCAGGTCATTATCCGAGTCATATCCCAAGCCAAACTCCCCCACCCGGAAAAGTGGATCCAATGGTGGTTGAATATGCATTTGTTCTTCTTCATACTCGGCTGATGCTTCTATCAGGCTGGGAATCTTTTCCTGCACCTCTGCAAGGAATTGCTCAATCCCTACTGCCAGGGTTTGAAGCTGGAGTTTCTCGAGGATCAATGTAATAGTACGTTCTCCCTGCCAACCCTGTAGGTAGAAGATACGCTTGCCTGGCTGGCCTAATGCATCTGTTGAGATATGATCGACTGGACGGAGGTCGATATCAATAGGTGGCATGATTGAAGTATACCAATTTTTTCGGTTGATTAATTCATGGGATTACTGATGGTTTAGCAGCAGGATTCACAACAAGTGATGATGATGCCTGGAAGCTATCCCAGGAGAAGGATGGATCGTGATTCATCATCAACATCCGGATTCCATTCTCAGATATCTGCAATGCTGTAATAGAACCTGTGTTGATATTTAAGCGTTGGAATTGGTCCAAGGGTAAACCAAGATAAAAAGCAATAACCAGTTTGAGTGGGTCAGCGTGGCTGAAGCAGGCTACCAGGTCCTGTGGGGAAAATTTTTGGCGTAAAGATTCAAGTACCTGAACCATGCGCTGTTGGCATTCCACGATTGACTCGCCACCAGGGAAATTAAACAAGGAAGGATGTTGCTGAACCGAATGCCAGATTTTCTTACGACGGAGTTTTTTCACCGATTGACCCTGCCATTCACCACAATCTGTCTCCAACAATCCTGGTAAGGTGGTGATATCTAGCTTCAATGCCCTGGCAAGCGGTTCAGCAGTTTGCATGGTCCGCTCCAATGGGCTGGCATAGATGGCTTTAATAGGCGCAACTCCAAGCTCCCCAGCCAATAAATCAGCTTGCATGCGCCCTCTATGGTTTAAATGCACGTCACGGAGACGTCCGGGGAGGATCATTTTTTTGTTGTAGTCCGTCTCCCCGTGTCGGATAAGGAGAAAAACTGGCATGTGCTCTTCCTTTTAAGTAGTTTTGTGCTTGCGTTTGATCTCCAGGATGGTTTCCTGGGTCAGCTCGGGGATTTCTTCGGTCTTGGTAATTCCCAGAGCTTTACGCTGAGCGATACGCCAGCGCTCAAGACGGCTGGCAACTTCGGCCTCATATCCCTGGTTGGATGGATTGTAGAAATATGTTCCCAATAGTGGGCGGGGCAGGTATTGCTGGGGCAGGAAATGGTCGGGAGATTCGTGCGGGTATTTATAGCCACTGCCATGCCCCAATGCCACGGCATCACGGTTGCTGTCCTGCAAGTGCTGTGGGACGTCACCCACGCCTTCGCCTTCGATCAGCTGGAAGGCCTTGAAGTAGGCAGTGGCAGTATTGGACTTGGGGGCTGTTGTCAGGTAAAGCGTTGCCTCTACAATCGGATAAACCCCCTCGGGTAGGCCGACGTAATCAAAAGCCTGGGCGGCTGCGCTGGCGACAACCAACCCCATCGGGTCCCCTAAACCGATGTCTTCACCTGATAGGATAATCAATCGGCGTAGGATGAAACGGGGGTCTTCACCGGCATACAGCATCTTCGCCAGCCAGTACAAGGCGGCATCGGGATCGGAGCCGCGTACCGACTTGATGAAAGCAGATATGGTGTCATAGTGGGCATCACCATCCTTGTCATATAACACTGCCCGGCGCTGGATGGAATCCTGTGCGGTGGCGAGGGTGATGTGGATGACACCTTGCTGATCCGCGGGAGTTGACTCAACCGCCAGTTCAAGCGCATTCAGGGCATTGCGTGCATCACCTCCCGCAACGTGGATGAGATGTTCGAGGGCGTCTTCATCCGCGTTGATCTTTCGGGCACCAAAGCCGCGTTCAGGGTCCTGAATGGCGCGCTCCAACAACAGGTGCACAGCCTGGTCTTCAAGCGGTCGAAGCTGGAAGACACGCGAGCGTGAGACAAGCGCACCAATAACTTCAAAGTAAGGATTCTCAGTAGTTGCGCCGATAAAGGTGATGGTACCATTTTCGACATGCGGGAGTAAGGCATCCTGCTGAGCCTTATTCCAACGATGGACTTCATCTACGAACAGGATGGTCTTGTTTTGGTAGAGCTTGCGGCGTTCGGTGGCTGCGTCCAGCACCACCCTGAGCTCCGCTTTGCCAGCCAACACGGCTGAGAGGGTATCGAAGTGAGACTTGGTGAGGTTGGCAATGACCATAGCCAAGGTGGTCTTACCGGAGCCGGGTGGACCCCATAGGATGATGGAGGAGAATAGGTGGTCAGCTTCAATAGCACGCCGCAGCAGTTTGCCAGGACCAAGGATATCCTCCTGGCCGACGAATTCCTCCAGGGTGCGTGGGCGCATGCGCGCTGCCAGGGGTGCTTCAGTCTGCATGCGTTGTTCATGGGCGTGGGAGAAGAGATCCATGGGAGATATTATACACTCATGATCTTGCATCGCTATTAATGGGAATGTATGCGCGTCGACTGGATACGATGATTGGGATATAGTTTAGTCTATGTAATTAAATCTAGGCTATTCGTTCACCGTACCTTGCTGTGGTTAATAAACCTGTATATACTTCCAGACATGGAAACCATTTTTAACTATATTGAAAACAATCGTCAACTGTTCATTGATCGTCTCATTGATTATCTGCGCCATCCTAGCATCAGCGCTCATGGGGTAGGGATGGATGTCGTTGCCAATTATTTGTTAAATTGGCTGACCAAGCTTGGATTTGAGGCGCGGCTGATGCCAACACCCGGTTGGCCATTAGTGCTGGGGCGTCGGTTTGACCAACCCAGTGCACCGACAGTTTTACTCTATGGGCACTATGATGTACAACCACCTGATCCACTCGATGAATGGATCTCACCACCGTTTGAACCGACCATACGCAATGGTCGCCTGTATGCGCGCGGGGTGGGTGACAATAAAGGGCAACACTTCGCACAGATCCTGGCCGTTGAATCATTACTGGCTGTTCACAATCAGCTGCCTTGCAATGTCATCCTGTTGTTGGAGGGTGAAGAAGAGATGGGCAGCCCACATATTGCAGACTTCATCCGGACTCATCGAAATCAGCTCAAAGCTGACCTGGTCATTACCTCGGATGGGCCCCTGCCTGAGGATGGGCACCCGGCAATAGAGTTTGGTGTGCGCGGTGTAATCGGATTCGAATTGAGGGCACGTGGAGCCAATCGCGATCTGCACTCTGGGAACTTTGGAGGGATTGCGCCTAATCCCTTGTGGACGCTGGTGCACCTTCTGACCACGATGAAGAATGCACAGGGGGAGATCACCATAGAAGGATTCTATGATAATGTTCAACCTCCAACCGAGTTAGAACTTGAGGTACTCGCCCGTTTGCCAGTGGATGAGAACGCGGCTAAACGTAACCTTGGGATTACCCATTTTGACGCACCCAATAACCGTCCCTATTATGAACGCCTGTCTTGCTGGCCAACGCTGACTATCAATGGTTTCCACGGTGGCTATGGCGGACCCGAATCCAAGACTGTCCTACCGCATGAAGCATTTGCCAAGTGTGATATACGCTTGGTTGAGGCCCAAACAGCGGAGGAGATATTCGCTAAGGTCGAAGCACATGTCAACCGACATGCACCAGATGTGGAATTTATCCGCCAGGGCGGTATGGACCCTTCCAAAACTCCGCTGGATTCACCCTTTGTGGAACCACTAAAGCAGGCTATCCTCACTGCCACAGGATATGATCCATTGCTGGTTCCAGCCATGGGGGGCAGCCTACCAGACTATGTGTTTACCAAAATACTCGGCGTCCCTGATTTCACCGTGCCGTATGCAAATGCTGACGAATCCAACCATGCGCCGAATGAGAACCTGGAGCTGGATTTTTTCATCCGGGGGATTAAGACAGGGGCAGCAATGCTTACCTGGCTGGGTCAGATGAAAACCAAATAATTCCTGACCTTCTCGCCTGGTTAGGAGGTAAGTACAACAAAGAACATCCCTAAAAGACCATATAATGTCTGTATCATTTGACACCATTTTGGAGAGCTCTCATGGACATGAAAAACATCCCCTTTGACACGACGAACTGGTCGCAAATCGAGACCACTGAACATCAGGGTGAGACGGGATTGGCTATCTGGCGCACGCAGCAGTTTGACACCATCCGAGTGCGCCTGGTTGAGTACACCCCGGGGTACCTGGCCGACCATTGGTGCAAAAAAGGTCATATCCTGTTCTGCCTGGAGGGGGAGCTCCACACCGAGCTTGCAGACGGCAGACAGTTCGTACTCACCCCGGGGATGAGCTACCAGGTGGCGGATAATGCCGAACCGCACCGATCCTCAACCCAAACAGGCGTTAAACTATTCATTGTTGATTGAACAGGAGGTAATCTATGCAATATCGCGAATTTGGACGGACTGGATGGAAAGTCTCCGCCTGTAGCTTTGGTGCCTGGGCAATCGGTGCCGATTGGGGGGCGGTAGATGATACCGAGTCGCTGGCGGCATTAAACCGTGCAATCGAGCTCGGGGTCAATTTCATCGATACCGCAGATGTATACGGAGATGGGCGAAGTGAGCGCCTGATGGCACAGCTTCGCCGGCAGCACCGAGAGCGAATCTATATCGCAACCAAAGCTGGGCGAAGGCTGAATCCGCATAACGCAGTGGGTTACAACCGGGTCAACCTGACTGCTTTTGTTGAGCGCAGCCTTAAGAACCTGACGATGGAAGCCCTGGATTTACTTCAGCTCCATTGCCCACCCTGCCAGGTCTACTACATGCCGGAGGTCTTCGGGGTGCTGGATGATCTGGTCACGGCGGGGAAAATCCGCTACTACGGTGTGAGTGTGGAAAAGGTGGAAGAAGCCCTCAAGGCAATCGAATATCCAAACGTACAGAGTGTGCAAATCATCTTTAACATGTTTCGCCAGCGCCCTGCAGAGCTCTTCTTTGAGCAGGCTAAGAAGAAAAAGATTGGCATCCTGGCGCGCGTACCATTAGCTTCAGGTATGCTCACCGGTAAGTTGACAACCAGCTCACAATTTACTCGTGATGACCACCGTGCATACAACCGTCACGGGGAGTCATTTGACCGGGGTGAAACCTTCTCCGGCGTGGATTATACAACTGGTCTACAGGCAGTTGAGGAACTGAAGGATATCTGCCCAAGGGGGATGTCCATTACCCAATTTGCCTTGCGTTGGATATTGATGTTTGATGCCGTGTCTTGCGCCATACCAGGGGCAAAGCGACCGTCTCAGGTGGATGAGAACTTCACCTCTTCAGACCTACCACCCATCTCAGATGAAAAGATGAACCAAGTACGGTCCGTCTACGATCGCTACATCCGCCATCTTGTGCATCATTATTGGTAAATTTAACACTGCTATCAAAGGTCATTCCACAACTCCGGGTTATTGAATGATGGTTCTACACCCAGGATAATAGGATGAAAAAATGAGCAATGATGTGATTGAATCCATGATGAACCGAAAATCGATCCGTAAATATACGGATGAGGTGCCAAGCGAAGAAGTGATCCATACGGTGGTTCGTGCTGGGCAACAGGCTCCATTTGCCTCCCAATTGTGCAGCTTGTTGCTCACCCGAAAGGAAGGGATCCCCTTCAGGGCACCCCTACTCTTTACTATCTGCGTGGACTTGCACCGCATGGAGCTGATCATGAGTAAACGCGGCTGGCAGATAGTGACCAATGACCTGTCGTTGCTGTTTTTCGGCATCCAGGATGCATCACTGATGGCAGAGAATATGGTCAATGCCGCTGAAAGCCTAGGCATGGGAAGCTGTTTTTTAGGAGCAGCGCCTTATAATGCCGAAAAAATTGCCCGGAAATATAAATTACCGCTCCGGGTGTTCCCCCTGGTGCAGCTGGTAATGGGTTATCCGGCGGAGAATCCTCCCATGCGCCCGCGCTACCCCGTAAGCTTTACCCTTTTCGAGGATGAATACCCGAAACTTGGCGATCTTGAGATTGCACAGGCAATGAAGCAAATGGATGAGGGATACTTGGCGCAAAATTATTACCGTAAAGGAAAAATTAAGATCCGTCTGGAGCGTGAAAGGCAGGAAACCTATACCTACGATAATTACAGTTGGACTGAGCACATCTCGCGTAAGTGGGGGCAGTGGTATGAGTCACCCGGGGAGCTGTTAGGGCAATTGTCCAAACGGGGTTTCAAGGTGGTCCTGCCTGTGGCAGATGAATCTGGAGAAGATTAAGCTCATGCCCTCCTTTTCCCTTCGCTGCCACCATTCCTGCTTTTAGTATATAAATTTAAGGTAAAATTACGACCAATTTGGTTTAAGCGAAAATGAAAGGCACCATAAATGGTTGAGAATCGCAAGAATCTATTTCCTTGGATTTTAATGGCAGGCGGTGTGCTGCTGTTGCTGGCAGGGCTGGCGTGGTTGCTCCTGAACCAACAATCTGCACCAGTGGTCACACCGATCCCTGCTTCTGTGGAGCAGGTGGAAAGGGTTTCTCTGGAGGATGCCAAAGCTGCATTCGATTCTGGAACGGCAGTTTTCCTGGATGTACGCTCAGAAAGCTCATATGTTGCATCTCACATCCCCACTGCAATTTCCATCCCAGTCGGTGAGTTGCCCACCCGCATGGGAGGGCTCGATCCCGGCTCATGGATTATCCCCTACTGAACCTGACCAGCGGAGGAAACGAGCGCCCGTGCGGCGCTGATACTCCTTGATAGCGGTTTTTCCAATGTGACCCCGATTCTCGGAGGATTTAATGCCTGGGTAGAGGCAGAATTCCCAGTGGAAAGTGGGAATTAAACTTAAAAATACTTTATAGGGAATTATTCGTTAACCAAACCTCCGTGGTATACCAATTGGTAAACCATCTCACCTTTTAGGTCAATCCATTCCCTGCCCGTGAAATATAGCGGGTCGCCATCATTTGTATCCGTATAGTTAAATTCTCCTATGCTATGTTGGAATCCGCCCAGGAATCGCCCCAGTTGATACATTTTTGACAGGCTTTGTTGGATGATCGCTCCTGCCTGGGCGGAAGTTATCTTTTCTGGTCGCAGGATACGCCCAAAATAGTTCATTCCCCAAATCACTTTACTGCAGTAATACACAATCTCCTCACCGATGAAATCCCCTTCTCCAAGGTAGCTGTCATGGTATGCCCAGTCATCCTTGAAGAACTGCAAGTCGTGCGATCCCAGGCGGTATGGAAGGAGCCTGCTTCCTCCGCCCACATAGGTTGCTTGCTTGGCAAGCAGGATGAAATTTATCAATTCTTGGCTGGATTTTAATTGCATATCATGCTCCTGTCTTGAATCTCTATTCAATTTTCGATTTCCACATGGAAAAATTCTATCATGTCTGGGGGTATTGTGCCAAAAGGAGGCTTATGCTATGATTTCTTATGGTGAGCAGAGAATGAGACAGGTGAAGCGCGTTTTCTATATTGTTTTACTCAATGTAATTATTTCCGCCATCACGGTTGGTGTGGTGCTTCAGCTTTGGGAAAACGACCATCCATCAACGTCTGCTGGGAATACACCCGTAGTAATCATTGTAACGGCAACTCAATCAGCAAGCACACCCATTATGTCTAGTGATATCGTCTCTGGGTCTCTCATTCCCCTTGAAGCCGGAGCCCCTATCACAGGGACGATGCAGGCAACCCCCACCTTGCAAATGCTCGCTTATCGTGTGAAGGAGGGGGATTTCCTCGGGGCTCTGGCAGTTGAATTCAATGTAAGCGTTGCTGATATCATGGCGGTGAATGGCTTGACGAATCCTGATAGTCTGTATATCGGTCAAATCATTTATATTCCAACCGCACCATTACCAACTGTTACTTCCACATCAACAACACCTACCATCATTGCATCAGCCACACCGCGGCCATCCGCTACAGTAACTCAGGGACCTGCACCAACATCCACACCAACAGCAATTGGTCAAGATGCTCGGATTGTAATTGATAAAGTGATCGGGGCTGGTGTGTTGGAAAACGAACGCATCGTGATTCGCCGCACAGGTGATGGTGAGCTCTCCCTGGCAGGCTGGCGACTTACAGATAATAAGGGTTTTGAGTATATCTTTCCCCAATTGACGCTATATATGGATGGTGCCATAAACGTAAATACACGTACGGGGCAAAATACGGTAGTGGATTTGTTTTGGGGATTAACCTCCTCAATATGGAGATCGGGTAAGATAATCTCCGTATATGATACACAAAATAACCTACGTGCCACCTATACAATACCGTAGAGAAATATTATTGATATTATGAGTGATACATTTATTGGAGAGCATCATGATTGGATATAAAACAAAGATAATCTTTAATCCAAAAGCAGATTGGGGACATGCCGGTGAGATGGTTACGGAATTAAAAACATTGGTGGATGAATTTGGCGAAGTAGACTGGTCTGAGACAACGTACCCAACCCATGCCACCGAGCTGGCTCGACAGGCAGGTGAGGCAGGGTATGCTCTAGTTATTGCTATTGGTGGAGATGGAACTGTTCATGAAGTGATCAACGGTTTGATGCAGGTACCACCCGAAAACAGGCCACGCCTGGGAATTGTCCCATTGGGATCTGGAAATGATTTTGCTCACTCGATTGGCATCACCGGAAGTCCAGCGGAATCGCTCAAAAAAATAATTACCGGGCAGCCTAAGCCCATTGATGTGGGTGTTTTTGATATTGGTCATGGGAAACGCGAATATTTCAACAACACTTTTGGCCTTGGATTTGATGCTACAGTTACCATACGTACTCACCGACTCAAGCATATCCGAGGTTTTCTGATGTATCTGGTGGCAGTGCTTCAAACCATTGCGTTAAACCACACTGCTCCAATGATGCATATAACCACTGATTCTGAATCATGGGATGAAGAGACGATCATGATGGTGGTGTGTAATGGTCCACGTGAAGGAGGCGGTTTTCTCGTTGCACCAGAATCAGATAGCTCAGATGGGTCTTTAAATTATGCCTCGGTCTGTCACGTCTCACGATTGATGATGTTGCGGTTGATCCCGGAAGTGATGAAAGGTACCCATGGTCGCTTCAAGGAAATAAAGCTGGGTCAGTTGCACAAGATGCAAATCCAGGCAGAAAAACCTGTAACCGTCCATGCGGACGGTGAGGTCCTGGCAGGTTTTGATACAGATGTGCAACATGTGACGGTTGAGGTTGTACCAGGCGCAGTGGAATTAATTTTTTAATCCGCCAGGAAGTAGGATTATGCCCGACTTAGCTGAAAGCCTGCAAGGCCGCGACCTGGGGCATTTACAGATCATCGCTGAACTATGGGGGATACAGCTGGAAGAGCAGGATACCCGGGAAGCACTTATCCATTTATCTTCCATGATTTTGAACTCATCCAGAGTGGAAGAACTGGTATATAACCTACCACCAGGCGAGAAAGAGGCATTATTCCAACTCTTCCGTCACTCGGGTCGGTTCCCTTGGGCACAATTCACCCGGGAATATGGTGAGGTGCGCGAGATGGGGGTGGCGAAGCGTGATCGAGAGCAGCCTTATAAACAACCCATCTCTGCAGTTGAAGCATTGTGGTACCGTGGGATTGTCGCTAAAGCATTTTTTGATACCTCCGCCGGACCGGAAGAATATGCTTATATCCCAGATGATCTCCTGACAAAAATTCCTCTTGCTGCTG
>Ga0154648_1191_pt4 | contig 11093 bp, 9 predicted proteins | sample Rifle2008BG13ft_FD_116077 | JGI IMG/M metagenome (GOLD analysis project Ga0154648, IMG submission 116077) | Chloroflexi bacterium RBG_13_48_10
GTAGAACGTTCAGGATCAACCATGGCAGCTGCTTCTAGTAATGCTCGATTGATATCCGTTGAACCTTCCGCTTGTAAGCGATCCAGCCATTTTCGCGCTTCAGTTGCCTCAGATGCGGGTCTTAAACTGCTTGCATACGGTTGGATACCTGTACTGAACGTGATGATGTTGAAATGGTCGCCCTGGTTAAGATTCTCCAGGATATAGTGGGTTGCTTGCTGCGCCTGTTGGAATTTCTCACCATCCATGCTTCCCGAGCGATCAAGCACCAGGATCAAATCCTTGGGAATGATCTGGTCGATTGTGTTGATCCTTGGGGCGAGAAGAACAAGGAAAAAGCCGTCCGGGTCAGAGGAATCAGATGGGTCACGGAAGGTGAGCAAGTGGAATGCTTCCATTTCACCCAATGAGTAGTAAAGGGCAAAATCGGTATTGGGTATCACGTTAGCGGCTTCATAACCAGCAACCACCTGGTAGTCACTTTCGCGACTCACTCCTACCTCATGACTCGGTGAATAAATCGCCCGGATAGGTATGCTGGAATGTATATCGACACTTATGGTGACTGATTCGATCGGCATGGCAGAGAATTTTTCAGTATTGAGAGGATAAATATAACGGACCAATCCCCCTTCGGCTGTGAGCGCTTGGGTGTATTCTAGTTCAATCCTGCGCTCACCTTGGGGTGCAATCGGAAAAATGCGTGCCTGCACCGCACCACGCCCAACATACTCAAGCAGAGCCGGGTCACGCATGCTGGAGACGATTTGCTCATAGGTCTGCCGTGCCTCCGTAGCGTCCAGCACCTTTCCCTCTACGGGTTGCCCATCTATCCACAAAGTGAAACCGGAAACGGCGGCGTCATCCGGAATGGGAAATATGTAAGTCCCTTCGATGGTCCAGTCATTGGGATTGTAAAATACCTGATCCACATGGGTGACCACCAATTGGTCTTGGATTGACACAGTCACATGATGGTAGCGGATCACAAGCTGGTCCATTGGGATGATTACCGGTGGGCATGGTCCTGGATCACAGATTGGGGGGTCAGGGATGATGATCCCGTCAGCAAGTGCTGAAGTTGGAAACAGCAATGTTAAGGACAGGATAACTAGCATACTTGCAGTGCAAAAAATAGATTTCGTTTTCATTCTCTCCTCCTGAGCGAATGGTTATAAAGCCGGCGTCGCAATGAAAGGCTGTTTGCGCATAAGACGGTGATGAATCCTTAAAAGTTCCGGTGGTATAATCATTTTCTTGATTGGGAGACCCATAAAACAAAAATGTCATTAGATATGTTAGATAAGCTGGTCGGTATCGAACAGCGTTATGAAGATCTCAACCGTTTCTTGATGGAAGTCGGGGACGATTACCAACGCGCAGCAGAGCTGAACAAAGAACGCATCGATCTGGAACCGATTGTTGACAGAGCGCGAGAATACCGCCAGGCTATCGAACGAATGGAAGAAGCCCGTTCGCTGCTCGAAGGAGAGGATATCGAGTTGCGCATGCTGGCTGAAGCTGAAATTATTGACCTGGAGCCTCAACTCGATAAGCTGGAACAAGAGATCAAAAGCATGCTTTTACCTAAAGACCCTCGCGATGAGCGGAATGTGATCATGGAAATCCGAGCCGGAACAGGCGGTGATGAAGCTGCCATTTTTGCAGCGGATCTTTTCCGGCTTTATTCCCGCTATGCAGAGATGCGCAAATGGAATATTGAAATCCTTTCCAGCAATGAGATTGGAATCGGTGGCTATAAGGAGATCATCTTTCTGGTTAAAGGCAAGGGGGGGGCATATTCACGCCTGAAATACGAATCTGGTGTTCATCGTGTGCAGCGCGTGCCGGTAACAGAATCACAGGGACGCATCCACACGTCCACATCCACAGTAGCTGTTCTAGCGGAGGTTGATGACGTTGAGATTACTATCCCCGATGCAGATATCCGCATGGATGTCTATAAATCAGCTGGTGCGGGTGGGCAGAATGTCCAGAAAAATGCTACCGCAGTTCGCATTACCCACTTGCCCACCGGGATTGTCGTCGCTTGCCAGGATGAACGCTCCCAGCTCCAGAATCGCCTGCGGGCAATGAGCATCTTACGGGCTAAGTTGTACGAGATAGAGGAAGAAAAACAACATGCTGAGATTGATGAGAACCGCCGCTCGCAGGTAGGTACGGGTGAACGCTCCGAAAAAATACGCACCTACAACTACCCACAATCACGGGTAACCGATCATCGCATCAATGTTTCGACCTACAACCTGACAGGCTTTATGACTGGCGCGTTATTGGATGATTTTATCGATGAGCTCGCCACCAGGGATGAAGCAGATCGCCTCTCTGCCATAGGCGAGGATGTGGTTGAAGAAAGTATTGGCTGATAGTTTATTTTCAGCGGCAGATTCAATCAGTGAATTCTATAGCAATAAATAATTATGCGTCCCCTTTGGAATCCTTTTTAGGGATGCCAGTTTGAATTTACATGGCAATTACTATCCAGGATTTACTGATTCAAAGTAATAATAGGATTTCTAACGTCACCGACACACCCATTCTGGATGCGCAGGTTTTGGTGGCACATTTTTTAGATAAATCTCGCGCCTGGGTGATGGCTCACCCTGAAGCTCTTCTAGATGATAATCAATATAACATGATCCTCCAGGGTGTGGAGCGTTTGGTAAAAGGTGAGCCGCTTCCATATGTCATCGGACATTGGGAGTTCCATGGTTTGGATTTTAATCTTACCCCTGATGTGCTGATTCCCCGCCCAGAGACTGAATTACTGGTCGAAAGTGGAATAAATTGGTTACGTGATCATCCCGACCAGCGCAAGGCTATCGATGTGGGGACTGGTTCAGGCTGTATCGGGATATCTCTGGCAATGAGTGTACCCGATTTAAACGTTCTCATGACAGATATTTCACAAATCGCATTGAACGTCGCCCAGGTCAATGCTAATAAATTCGATCTTTCTGGAAGGCTTTACTTCAGATCAACTGATTTATTGGATGGGATTATGGAACACTTTGATCTGATCTGTGCCAACCTGCCGTATATCCCAAGACAGGTTCTCATGAATTTGCCCGTGGCAGATAGAGAACCTCGTCTGGCATTGGATGGTGGCCAAGGCGGCACTGAGCTGATCTCCAGGTTTCTGGACCAGGCTAGGAGTTGCCTGGCATCAGGGGGGTTACTGCTGTTGGAGATCGAATCATCTCAAGGAACAGAGGTAAAAAACACAGCCTGCACCCGCTTTCCAGCCGCCAGGGTTGAGATTTTAAAAGATCTTTCTGGTCGGGATCGATGTATACAAATCTTATCCTCAAACCTTCTCGTCCATCTATGCCAACGGAAGGAATGGTTGGGTGCCATGGAACAAGGATTATTTATTAGCAAATCCCTGAGTCAACAGGGATTCATACATTGCTCCCAACCTCAACAAATCCTTCAGGTGGCTAACAATTTCTATCAGGGTGTTCCCGAATTGGTCTTGTTGTGGATTGACCCTGAAAAAGTCACTTCTGATATCATTTGGGAGGCTGCAGATGGGGAATTATTCCCCCATATCTACGGACCCATCAATTTGGATTCAGTGATCTCAGTATCGGATTTTATTGCAGATGACGATGGAATTTATCGAAGGATCGAATTCACAGAGTAATCCAAAATAGGCAGGGTAATCCCTACCGTTAGAAAATCAATATAAGGCTGTATGATCGCGATTTTAATAACGCCGGTTTCCGCCCGATCGCCTGAATTTTCCACTATCCTCCTTGGGGCGGGCAAGGTTTACTTTGAGCGTTCGGTTATCCAGGGGTGTGTTATTGAACAGACTTACTGCCTTTTCCGCCTCAGCCTGAGAGCTAAATTCAACAAAGGCAAATCCTCGTGAACGTCCAGTATCCCGGTCTTTGATCAGGCTGACAGAGACGACGGTCCCTGCTTGGGCAAACATGCCGCGCAGGTCTTCTTCAGTCGCGCTAAAAGGCAAATTTCCTACATACAATTTATTTTCCATCTCTCCTCCAAAAAATTACCGCCATAACACTTTGTCGCGGCGGTCTACTCACTGCAGCAAGCCTGTATCTCGCGATCATTATAACATAACCGTTCTTACGGGAGAAATATGCCCCCGGCGATCAAACTATATTTTCTTTCCCTCATAATCGCCAGATTCGATAACCTCATTCATCATTCATACAGATGACATGCAACTCTCCGGGACCATGGACACCTATGGTAAGTGTCATTTCAATATCTGCTGTGCGCGATGGTCCACTGATTAGAATTGCTGCAGGTGCCTGCTTGATCTTCCCCATTTGCAATACCTGGCTAAGTTGTAAAAGAACATCCTTCCCCCGCAATAAGGCGATGTGAATTTCTGGCAAAAGGGAGGCAGTGAGAGGCTGACCAGCACCCCCCAGAATAAGGATCGAACCTGATTCGGCAATCGCCCCTGATGCACCTGTTAAGCCTGCTCTGATATGGTTATTTGCGCGAATATTTTCGCTTGTTGGAAAAATAACCTGGATACCAGCTTCGTTTAGCTTCTCTAAAAGCCTGTCGGGTAGGGTGACCGCGTCCCATGACATTATTTCTTTGATATCATGAGCCTGTAATATCTCCAGGATCTTGTGCCAGACTTCATTTGTTGAGCAAACATAAAATTTACCACCCAACGCTTCCAGTTCAACAGTAAATTTTGTCAATAAGTTCTCATCATCTATCTTGGGTGAACTTATAGCTGAAGCATCACTATGCGGAATTAATTTATGCTCCTCATCCGCCTCGGGGTTGACCCTGGCATTATATCGAGCGTGGAATGGTTTTGCAGCTGGCCGAGGGAAATCCTTGCTATATCCCCAACCGCTGAAGGCTGGTAAATGAATCCATGGATCACCTTTTGAGAGAAACGTTGCCGCGGATCCGAATAATCCTGCCAACCGTTGAGCGACAGCAAAGCGCTTCGGTGAGGTAGCAGCCACGGAAAATATTTCTACACCTATTTTTAATAGTTTTGGAGTATTTGGTTTGGCGAGCACTCGGGGTGCTTGAACCCCAATACCTGCCCGTACCCTTAATAACAGTTTAGGTAGATCAATTTCCACCGGGCAGGCTTCCTTGCAAGCCCCGCACAAGCTGGAAGCGCGTGCCAAATGACCGTATTCACATTGACCAAACAATGCAGGTGAAACAACACTACCTACCGGTCCTTGATATGTGCTGCCCGTTCCATCCCGGCCTACATAGGCATGTCCACCAATTTCACGGAAGACGGGACATGCATTCAAACATGCCCCGCACCGGATGCAAAATAAGATTTCGCTAAGTTCAGATCCACGCACTTCGTTGCGTCCATTGTCAACCATTATGATATGCCGTTCTTGTGGACCATCCGGGTCATCCTCCCTGCGTGGGCTGGTTAACAAGCTGGTATATACCGATAGCTTTTGTCCGGTTGCGGAACGCGGTAATAGCGATAACATTAATGCCAGATCATCCATGGTGGGAACAATACGTTCGATACCCATGAGGGCAATATGCGTCCGGGGAACTGTCGTTACCATGCGGCCATTGCCTTCATTCGTCACCACGCATAATGTGCCAGTTTCTGCTACCCCAAAGTTAACCCCCGAGATACCAATATCCGCGTCCAGAAATACCTGGCGTAATGTGCTTCGGGCGGCATTGGTCATGACGCTTATATCTTCTGTGTAAGGTAGTCCAAGTTTTTCCTCAAACAATTTACCCACGTCCTGGCGGCGTAGGTGGACTGCAGGAGTTATGATATGAGATGGTGCCTCTCCTCGTAACTGAACGATATATTCGCCCAGGTCAGTCTCAATCACCTGGAAACCATGCTCTTCAAGCGCGGGATTTAATCTTATCTCCTCACTGACCATGGTTTTGGATTTGGCAATCAGTTTAGCCCCTTTTTGAAAGGCAATCTCCATCACAATATTTACTGCCTGGTTAGCATCCGCTGCGCGGTGGACAATGACACCATTTTCATGTGCGCGAGTAATAAACGTCTCAAGATACACGTCAAGATGCTCAATCACATCTTCCCGGACGTTATGAGCACGCGTGCGTAATTGTTTTGGATTTGGCAGAGATTCAAACGCAGCTTGGCGTACCTTGATGCGTTTTTCTGCATTTGCGTCCAATGCAAGTTGTAAATTTGCATCTGCTAATGAGGTCTTTATTCGGGAGTGGAAAGCATCGACCATTTAGACTTTATCCAAGATATCTGCGATATGCACCGCACGTTGGTTTTTGTGCTTTCGATGTAATCCCCCATTGATATTGGTTATACATCCTGCATCACACGATACCACCACAGATGCTCCACTCCGCTCAATATTTTCAATTTTACGTTCCATCATGGCGCTAGATATTTCTGGATGCTCAATTGAGAAGACACCTCCAAATCCACAACAATCGGTTGAGTTTGGAAGCTCAACGAATTCAGCATGATAAACACCAGCCAATAAAGCCCGCGGTTGCCGATCTACTCCCAAATCTCTAAACAGGTGACAGGAGGAGTGATATGTCAATCTCCCTTCATATCGAGCCCCCAAATTAGTTACACCGAGAATATCTACCAGAAATTCACTGAATTCATACGTGCGTTGTGCCATTTTTGAGGCACGTTCCAGCCATTTGTGATCGTCAGCGAATAATTCAGCATAAGAGTGGCGGATCATCGCTGCACACGATCCTGAAGGCACGACCACAGGTCCATGGTACGGCTCGAATGCGCGTATTGTTTGCATTGCCATTTTTCGTGCTTGTGCTCGTAGCCCAGCATTAAACGCTGGTTGACCACAGCATGTCTGATTAGGTGGAAATGATACCCTTGCTCCTGCCCGCTCTAGTACCCGCACAATTGCTTCACCGGTTTCTGGGTAAAGTGTGTCAAGGATGCAGGTGATAAATAGTTGGACTGTCGTTGGCATTACATTCTCCTATATTAATTTTAGTCGATTATCGTGTACTTTGCTAATTCAATCCCTTGCCGCAGGATGAATATCATCAGGTCAAGGGGTTTAAAAACCATGAGGCAAGCCAGGTGTTTGCGCATAAAACAATCGGACGTGGTAATATTAAGCCCGTTTTGATAATTCATCTTAGAAGACCTACAGGGTTAATCATTGAATGGATAATTTTCGAACCATAATACCTAATCATTTTACCCTTCCCAGAAGGATCAATCGTCTCGGGGAGTTGGCATATAACCTTTGGTGGACGTGGAATCAGGATGCTCAGCGCCTCTTTGCGCGCACGGATTCTATCCTTTGGGAAAAAATTAATCACAATGCCATCCGGTTTTTACAATTAGTGGATCCAGCCCGATTGAAAGAACTCACCAAAGATCGTTATACCCTCGACCATTATGATCGCATCATTCGTTCTTTTGATGAATACATGAATAAAAAAAACACTTGGTTTGCAAATACCCACCCACAGCATGTAAACCAACCAATCGCTTATTTTTCTACTGAATTCGGATTACACGAGACGATGCCTATATATGCGGGGGGGTTAGGTGTATTATCTGGTGACCATCTTAAAGGTGCCAGTGATCTGGGTTTACCTTTTGTTGCCATAGGCTTCTTATACACTCAAGGATACTTTTCGCAGCACATATCTGAAGATGGATGGCAGGATGCGCGGTACACTCGGTTGAAATTTGAGGATCTTCCCGTTCTACCGTTCATCGATAATAATAGCAATCCATTGACTGTAGCTATTGAACTGCCGGGGAGAACTGTTGAAGCCCGCTTATGGGAAATCCGTATTGGGCGTGTGCCTTTATATTTACTCGATAGTGATGTTGAAAGTAATTCACCATCAGACCGAGAATTGACCTCCCGCCTATACATCAGTGACCTCGATTCACGCATTTCACAAGAGATCATTCTCGGTGTCGGTGGAGTGCGGGCATTGCGTTCCCTGGGTTACAATCCGGATGTGTGGCATATGAACGAAGGGCATTCAGCTTTTATGGTTCTCGAGCGTATACGTGAGCTGATTGCAGCTGGTAATTCATTTATAAAAGCCGCAGAGGATGTTCGATCAGCAACGGTATTCACAACCCACACGAATGTTCCAGCTGGGAGTGATGAATTTCCATATTGGCTGGTCGATAAATATTTCTCCAATCTGTGGCCTCAGTTAGGTTTGACACGTGACCAGTTCATCGACCTTGCCCGTCATACGCTTCCTTGGGGTGACACATTCAGTATGCCAATCTTGGCAATGAGTTTTTCCACCAAGCGCAACGGTGTATCAGAGTTACATGGAAAAGTAGCCCGCAAGATGTGGAACTTCTATTGGCCGGATCTCATAGAAGACGAAGTCCCGATTAGCCATATCACCAATGGCGTCCACACAGGCACATGGTTAGCACGGCGTTTGAGTAGCTTATATGATCGCTATCTTGGTAACGGTTGGAAGGAACGTGTGGATGACCCGGAAACCTGGGAAAAAATTGAAAACATTCCAGATGTGGAACTTTGGACAATCCGTCGCCATTTAAAACGAAAATTAACTATTTATATACTTGAGCGCGCTCGTGAACAATGGCTAACGGCGAATGTTCATCCAGTACAAATCATCGCCTCGGGAGCATTACTTGACCCGTATGCATTAACAATCGGATTTGCCCGCCGCTTTGCCACTTATAAACGCGCTAATTTAATCATGCATGACCTGAACCGCTTACTGGAGATCATCAACCGACCCACTCAACCTGTACAAATCATCTTTGCTGGTAAGGCTCACCCCGCAGATGAACCCGGGAAACTGCTTATCCAAGAGGTATATCGAACAGTTAAAAAAGCTGAAAGTGGTGGTCGCTTGGTCTTTCTGGAAGACTATGATATGAACCTGGCTCGATATTTAGTCCAGGGAGTGGACATCTGGATGAATACACCTCGTCGACCCAATGAGGCTTCCGGTACATCAGGGCAGAAAGCCGCCATGAATGGTGTGCTGAACTTCTCCGTATTGGATGGCTGGTGGCGTGAAGGATTTAATGGCTCAAACGGATGGGCAATTGGTGATGACCAGGATCGTGAATCCAACGAGTTGCAAGATGCTGCCGATGCTGAAAGTCTTTATGATACCCTGGAAAACAAAATCATTCCCTTGTACTATACGGACCGTTCAGCTGATGGATTACCCAGTGATTGGATTGCTGTAATGAAAGAGTCAATCAAGACCCTCGCCCCACGTTTTAGCATTCAACGCATGCTTAAGGAATATACTGAACGGATGTATCTACCTACAGAAAGATAATTATGGAGCTGTTCTTATCACCTGAAGCCTGGTTGAGTGCATTATTGATCTTTATCTTACGCGTCTCTGATATGACGCTTGACACACTGCGTGTTTTGTTTGTCATGCGTGGGAAGAAACGTATCGCATGGATATTGGGCTTCTTCCAATCCGCCATCTTCGTGCTTGCTATTGGTAGAGTACTCACCCAATTAAATAATCCACTGAATATAATCGGCTACGCAGCCGGATTTGCAACCGGGAATGTGGTGGGAATGCTTATCGAAGAACGAATTGCCATCGGACATGTTTTGATAAATATAATCAGTCCAAGGCGAGGATCAGCTATCGTCAGCCACTTGCGTCAAAATGGCTATGCAGTCACAGAATTATCCGCACGAGGAAAAGATGGCATGGTTTCTATGATAAATTGTTCTGTGTTACGTAAACAAGTGGATCCAGTGCGCGAATTGGTTAATGAGATCGATCCTGAGGCTTTCATCACTGCCGAGGATGTCCGTCCCGTCAGGCGGGGATTTTGGAGGGCATGACAAGATCGGGAATCCTGCCCAAGCTCTCCTCGTTTTATTTTTTGTTTATTTTTTGCTTTTTAAGCCAAATCGGGTATCCGAATAAGAGCAAACCAGCATAGAAGAACCACATCAGGGCGAAACCGATATGTGCACCAGGATCCAAGATCGGCTGAGAGATCCATCGATATGGCAGGGTGTCAGGATTACTTCCTGGTGCTTGTTGGATATAAACAGCCAGGACTGGATAGGGCATTTGTTGTTGCAGGCGTGTGAGGTTGATGAAATTCCAGAAATCCAGGTGCGACTCACCAGTAGCAAGGGTTGGGTCAGGTACGCCCCCACCCATCTCCCCTTTTTCCAGCGGTAAACGTATGACACCTTCAACCGTAACAATACCAGGCTCATCAAGCTGGCCCCATGAGGCAGGGTCGTCAAATTGGTTGGGGATCCACCCACGCTCAACCAGCACTGCTCGTCCATCAGAAAGGATAATCGGAGTCAGTAATGCATACCCAGGCTCATCACCCCAGGATTGCGTCCATACCTGGTTGCGTAACGCTACCTGATGCTCAAAATCATATTCTCCCGTTACTTTCACCTGGCGGTATTCCATTTCGGTCAGGTCAGGTGGAAATGCGTCATGATTAAGGTCAAGTAAAGGCAAATCTTTTATTGCCTGGACATGTTCGATCTTTTCCCTGCGTTCGGCATTGCGGTCAAGTTGCCAAATCCCCATCCGGATTGCCACTCCAATCCCCACGAGCACGATCAGTGTGGTCCACCACCATCGACGAGAGAACATTAATCGTAACATTTTTAACAATTAATCTGGCTGGCCAGGGTTGGTCTTTTTTTCTTCAGCCTTTATTGGAATTAGCACAAGGCTATAAACACCCAGCAAAACACCGAGCGGAATACCAGCCACCAGCGAAGCTTGCAGGCGAGTACCCAGTGTCAGTGCTGATTGAATATCTAAACCATAATATCGGGTAGGTTGAAAGGAGCAGGTGTAATCCAAATTACCTACCTGATCAAGTTTCAGGCTTGCCGAAGAACCGGCAGGAATGATCAAAGGGCCTAGGTTATGAGTGAATGAATCCTGGTTGTGCACCAGTAGCGTATCCCCAACCACGAATGTCTGACTAGCTGGCAAGATACTTTCGCCCTGTGCTACTTTTTGGGCAGCTCCGGCTGGGATGATCAACTCGATGGTTTGTGGAGCGCGACTGGATGTTTCCCCCTGTAAACGGAATGCGACTTCACTGCCAATTG
>Ga0154648_1218_pt2 | contig 10635 bp, 9 predicted proteins | sample Rifle2008BG13ft_FD_116077 | JGI IMG/M metagenome (GOLD analysis project Ga0154648, IMG submission 116077) | Chloroflexi bacterium RBG_13_48_10
ACGCGTTGCACATGCAGAGAAAACGGTCTTTGCACCGATTTCTTTTGCCGCAAAAAATCCTAAGAAATTAACCAAGCTAATTTTACCGATGCTTCTCACTTCTCTCGGCGCTGGGTTGATCATGCCCTTTATGAATGTATTTTTCCGCGTCCAATACAACCAATCGGACCAGGTCATCGGGGTTTTATTCGCCTGGGGCTCCCTGGCTATGGGATTAGGTATCCTCGCAGCCCCACCACTGGCTGACCGTTTTGGAAAGATACAGGTTGTTGTGATAACGCAAGCGTTATCCATACCATTCCTGATTCTTTTGGGGTTCGCTCCGATATTTTGGATCAGTGCAGTGGCTTATTACATACGAGTGGCGTTGATGAACATGAGCGGTCCTGTTTATCAGACTTTTGTTATGGAGCAAGTGGAATCTTCATCCCGGGCGATGGTTGCGAGTCTGGTGAGCATGTCTTGGAATTTCGGTTGGGCAATTAGCCCAACCATCAGCGGGATACTTCAGGTGCGCTATGGATTTGGTCCACCTTTTCTGGGAACGATTATCCTTTATACTGTCTCCGTATTCCTGTATTGGTTTTTTTGGCTGCGAAAGAGTGAGCAAAAAGAAGCTGCGCCACCTCTGGTTGTTACCGAGTAAATATCGCTTGCGTAAAGGAATTTTTGAAACGAAACTATTATCAAAATTTTGCATCTAAGCTAATATCCAAAATAAAAATATGTTTATAGGAGAGAATATTCATGGAAATGTTGATCGATTTTCCGGGTGGTGATCGTGTGGATGCCCATTTTGGACCCTTTACTGTCATGACCGATCAACCCAATAAAAGCGGAGATCTTGGATCAGCGCCAGCACCTTTTTCCCTATTTCTGGCTTCAATTGCTACCTGTGCAGGGATTTATGTGCTTGGTTTTTGTAGACAACGTAACTTGCCAACGGAGGGGATGAGGATCATCCAACGCTCCAATCGAAACTCTCAAACGGGGATGGTAGAGAGTGTAGACATTGAGATTCAGACGCCACCCAATTTTCCGGAAAAGTATCTGCCATCTTTGGTGCGCTCAGCTGAGTTATGTGCGGTGAAAAAGCATCTGGAAAAACCGCCTGTGTTCAATGTGTTTACTCAGCCGGTTGCTTCAGCTGAAGTTCAATAGGTAAGGTGGCAATATTTTATATAAAAACCACCCGATGAATATTATCATTAGGTGGTTTTTATGTCGCTTGGTGCCGAAGGAGGGAATCGAACCCTCATTCCTTACGGAACACGATTTTGAGTCGTGCGCGTCTGCCTATTCCGCCACTTCGGCATGTTGGTGGAAAACATTATACCCGAAACTAAAATGAAAGTTTAGGGGTTCTACCCAAGCGAAGTATAATCGCACATGATAAAACACAACCATTGGATAGTTTCGTTTAATATGGGAGATACCCGATGCGACTAGGGATAATTGGCTTACCTCAATCTGGAAAAACGACAGTTTTTAATGCCCTGACGCGTGGGCATCAGCCTTTGACCACCAGTGGAGGTCGTTTTGATGTGCACACCGGGGTGGTAGATGTGCCTGACGAGCGCGTTGACCGTTTGTCTGAGCTGTTTAAACCGAAAAAGACCATCTATGCCAAGGTGACTTATGCGGACATCGCTGGATTGGAGGGAAGTCAGAGTGCCGTTTCCGGTCAGTTGCTTAATTTATTGACCCAAATGGATGGTTTGCTACATGTCGTGCGCTGTTTTGATAATGCGAATGTATCCCATCCAGCAGGCAGCGTGAATCCCCTGCGTGATATTGCCACCATGGATGCAGAGTTACTGCTTAATGACATGATCGCTGTGGAGCGTAAGCTAGAACGCCTGGCGGAAGAACGGAAAAAAGGCGGTGGGCGTGAGCGCTCTGTGATTGATCGTGAGGTGATACTTTTTGAGCGTTTTAAAGACGAACTCTCCCGGGAAATTCCCTTGCGAGAGGTCGAACTGACTGCAGAAGATGAAAAAGCGCTTGCTGGTTTTGGTTTTTTAACCCGTAAACCTTTACTTGTATTGCTCAACCTTCACGAAGGACAGGAAATGCCTCCGGTCGAGTACCCTCACATGCATAGCAATCTGGTGGCACTTCAAGGAAAGCTTGAGATGGAAATTGCACAGCTTCCTCCTGAAGATGTGGATATGTTTATGGCGGAGTATGGAATAGCAGAGCTTGGTCTGGCGCGGGTCATCCGGCTTTCATACGATCTGCTTGGATTGCTCTCGTTTTTCACTGTTGGACCCGATGAAGTTCGAGCCTGGACCATTCATCGCGGGTCATCTGCTTATGAAGCAGCCGGTGAGATCCACACTGATCTGCAAAAAGGCTTTATTCGCGCCGAGGTAATCCCTTATGATGAGCTCCTCTCTCTGGGTGGACTAAATGAAGCTAAAGCCAAAGGTCGCCTACGACTGGAAGGAAAAGAATATGTGGTGCACGACGGTGAGATCGTGCATATAAGATTTAATGTCTAGCATCAAGAAACTCGAGCAATAATTTAATACCCATAAATAATTGCATAAAAAGGAGCTATGATGACATATACCCAATCTCCATGGAGCCTGTCAGATCTTTTTCCAGCGCATGACAGCCCTGAAATGAAAGCTGCATTTGACGAGCTGGACGTTAAAGTTGTTGAGTTCGAAGCATTGCGCGCAAGCCTTTCTCCGGAAATGCCAGTGGATGCGTTTATGAATGATATTCGTTTGCTGGAGGCAATCTCACGCCTGGCTAACCGTATTGCCGATTTTGCAGGGCTCAGCTTTGCAGCTGATACGCAGGACCAGTCTATACAAGCTTTTCAATCTGATGTCGAGAGTCGAATGGCGATAATTGCCAATCGCATATTGTTTTTTAGCCTGTGGTGGAAGAGTCTGGAAGAGACTGTAGCTGCACGTTTAATGGCTGCCTCTGGCGATTATAGCTATTGGTTAGAAGAGATGCGTCATTTCAAACCCCATACCCTGACAGAACCTGAAGAAAAGGTGATCAACATCAAGGATGTCACCGGGGCGAGGGCAATCGTTAACTTATATAATACACTTACCAATCGTTATTTGTTCCGCATGGATGTGGATGGGGAGATAAAGGAGCTTACCCGCGGAGAGCTAATGGTTTACGCACGCAGTTATGATCTCGATTTGCGCACCAAGGCATACCAGGAGCTCTACCGCGTCTATGGTCAGGATGGTAACATCCTGGGGCAGATGTACCAGACTCTGGTTCGGGATTGGCATAACGAAAACCTGAACTTGAGACACTTTGCCAGCCCGATGGCAGTTCGTAATCTGGCAAATGATATTCCTGACGATGTGGTGGATACTTTGTTGGGTGTCTGCCAGGATAATACGTCGGTTTTTCAGCGTTTCTTCCAACTCAAAGCGCGCTGGCTGGGAATGGAACGCTTACGCCGCTATGATATTTATGCTCCGGTGGTAAAAACAGAGAAAAAGTATGATTTTCGCGATGCAGCGGATATGGTTTTCGATGCTTTTCAGCGTTTTGAACCCAGAGTGTCCAATCTCGCACATAAAGTCCTTGAACAAGACCACCTCGATAGTGAGGTTCGTAAAGGAAAGATGAGTGGAGCATTTTGTGCGACGGTTGCTCCAGATATCACCCCCTGGGTTTTGGTCAATTATCAAGGCAAACCCGATGATGTGGCAACCCTGGCTCACGAGCTGGGTCATGCGGTCCACTCCCAGCTCGCTGCGGACCACAGCCTGTTCACATTTCATTCATCACTCCCGCTGGCGGAGACAGCCTCCACTTTTGGGGAGATGGTCCTGATAGACCACTTGCTGGCGACCGAAAGCGATGCTTCCGTGCGTCAGACCTTGCTATTCCGCCAGGTTGATGATGCCTATGCAACTGTCATGCGCCAGGCACAATTTGCGCTGTTTGAGCGCCAGGCACATGATCTGGTTCAGCAAGGGGCAACGGTGGATGAATTATCAAACGCTTATCTTGAAAACCTGCACAACCAATTTGGGGATGCTATAGAAGTGAGTGATGAATTTCGATGGGAGTGGGTGTCTATTCCCCATATTTACCAAACCCCATTTTATGTGTATGCGTACACCTTTGGCCAGTTGTTGGTTTTATCCTTATACCAACAGTATAAAATGGAAGGTGAAGCATTTAAGCCACGCTACCTTGGCTTGCTTACTGCTGGCGGCTCAAAATCACCAGAAAAAATCCTGTCTGATGCAGGGATCAATATGCGTCGGGCAAGTTTTTGGCAGGGAGGTTTTGATGTCATCCGTGGTCTCGTCGAGCAGCTCGAGACCATCCCCGTCGTTAAATAAACCCAGGGATTTGGAGCAATGGATACATACTCCAAATCCCTGTTTTTTTATATTGATCTTTAATCGACGCTCAGCTCATCTTCATCAATGAACTCTTCACCCTCGATGCTTGGTAAATCTTCAGCCTTTCGGTCGAGCATTTGCATCTGTGAGGCAACTACTTTGGTGAAGTAGCGCGTCTCTCCTTCGCGATCGTAGCGATCTGTTCTCAACTGGCCTTCAAGGAAAACTAGCCGCCCTTTGTGCAGATATTGCTTGCATATTTCACCCAGATGACCCCATGCTTCCACATTGAACCAATCGGTGGATTCTTTTTCCTCGCCAGTACTGCTCTTCCATCGCCGACTGACTGCAATGCTAAAGGTACAAACCTTCCTGCCCTTGGGCGTGAAGCGTAATTCAGGGTCCTTCCCTAGGTGGCCAATCAATTGGATACGGTTTAGAGAAGGCATGATACCCTCCGAATTTTGAGAATTTACTGATTCAAAAAAAGTTTCTACACTATGATTAGTAGGTGATTACTCTTGGCAGCTTCTTTGCCTGCTCAATCCAATCTGCAACCTGTGATTCAACCGGGAGCTTGCGAACCAGTTTCTTCTCGAGGTTTACTGCGACCATCTTTTCTGTAAGGTGGGAGGCCTTCCTTTGGGCTAATTCTGGAACTGTATCCACACCAGCGGCTTCCAACAAATCTGAATACTCTGATCCCACGCCTTTAATGCGGTACAAATCCACGTGATTGACCCATTCCAGAATCAATGCGTCTCCAATGCCAGTCTTCTCGGCAAGTTCCTTGCGGTGCTTAGGCGTTGCAGCAGCCTTCAGCAAAGCATCGGTTGTGCGAACGCCTGCCTTCGTTAATTTGCCAGCATATTTAGGCCCAATTCCTTCGACATCAATGATCTTTGCCATTTTTTTCTCCTTCGCCAGATAATGAGTAACTTTCCATCACCAGAATATAACTGTAAGATTAATTATAACTCGATTGAAATTAAACCACCAAATCAATGACGAAGACCTGATGCAAAAAAGTAACGCAAGCGAACAGCTTGCGTTACTGGGTAGGTTATCTTTACCGCAATTTACCTGGTTTAAACCTCTGGAGCAGGTGGCAGGACCATCTCCTCCGGTGGGGTAGAGGTATCTAAGATGGATTGTGAAGGTTTGTTGGTCAAGCGCATGTAGGTAAGCGTCCAGGCAGAAGAGGTATATGACCTCAAGATACCACTCAGCAGGAGTAATACCGGCAGGTAGAGCAAGAAGAGAAATCCAGATAACAGCAATCCGTTACGGAGTGCCTCAGGCGTGTTGGAAACTGCCCCGATAAACGCTGGTGCAGATACAATCAGTAACGGCAAACCAATGATGACACCACCGATTAAGCCAACACCCAAAAGCAAGACAAGCGACATCACGATCATACTTCCGATGTTATCTCTTACAACCCGCCAGCCACGACCGATTGCCTCGCCAATGCTTAGATTATCCACCACCAAAGCGACATTAGCCTGCTCGATAATAACGGAGATTGCCCACATCACAGGGATAAGCAGACAGGTAAGGGGAAGCAAACATAATACAAACAAACCGAGGGTGACCACCGAGAGGGCAATCCCGGAGAAAAATATCACCAGGAAGGCCACAAATATAACCACCCCGACCAGCAGATTTAATCCAAAAACCCTCCAGAAGTACTTCAGGCCCTCACGCCACAACTCGCCAAATGTGAGGCGTTCTGCCCCTTGTTCAGCTTTCACTGTGCCGCGGATCAATCCGACCCGTCCAATCGTTCCAAGTAAAATAGCCAGGACGATCACGGCAAGGACGAAAAATATCCCTAAACCGATGAGCAAAGCAATAACCGCAGGGTCTGGTTGAGCGAAGAAACGTTCCATTTGCGGGAATAAGTTATTATCCTGAATTGAAAAACGATATCCGCTGTTACTCCCGCCTGAGGTACTTGCCTGTCCACAACTAGCCAGGATGCCAAATATCCAAAGTATCTTGAACTTCCAGATGATCTCCCACGCCCGTTTAAGCACATATCCGTAATCCATAGTATTCTCCTTTTGAAGACTTTGTTAAATTATACGTAAAAACGGCTTTCAGGTTTCGTGTACAAGATTTGCGTAACTTAGAATCATCATTCCCATTCGATGGTTGCAGGTGGTTTGCTGGTTATATCATAGACCACACGGTTTACCCCAGCAACCTCATTGACGATCCGGTTGGCGATCCGAGCCAGCAGCTCAAACGGTAAGCGTGCCCAATCTGCAGTCATAAAATCATCCGTGGTTACCGCGCGTAAGGCAATCGTTTCCTGGTAGGTGCGGCTATCCCCCATCACACCCACAGAATATACAGGCAGCAACACGGCAAAAGCCTGTGCAGTTCCTACCTCTTCGTTCATGCGTAACAAGCCTGCTGTAGCCAGCTCGTTGATGAATATTGCATCGGCTAGGCGGAGCCTTTCCAGGCGTTCGGGTGTAACCTCTCCCAGGCAACGCACTGCCAGCCCTGGTCCGGGAAACGGTTGCCTCCATATCAGCTCATGAGGAAGCCCGAGAGCTTCACCCACCCGTCTTACTTCATCCTTAAATAGATAGCGCAATGGCTCGACCAGCTCGAAGCGCATAGTGTCTGGCAGCCCGCCAACGTTATGATGGCTCTTGATCCTTGCCGCCTGGGCACGGTCAGGGGCGCTGGACTCGATGACATCCGGATAAATCGTTCCCTGGACTAAAAAGCGTGGCATCCCAAGCTGGCGCGCTTGAGCTTCAAAAATGCGGATGAATTTCTCTCCGATAATCCGCCTTTTTTGCTCCGGGTCGGTAATGTTTTGCAAAGCATCCATAAAATCTTCAACCGCATCCACCGCGATCAATTCAGCGCCTGTTGTATCTTGAAAAGCCTTCACCACCTGCGAAGATTCTCCCAGCCGGAGCAATCCATTGTTTACAAACACTGCCACCAATTGGTCTCCCACAGCCCGGTGAACCAGGGTAGTTGCCACACTCGAATCAACCCCTCCGCTAACAGCCGACAGGACGCGTTCCACACCAACCTGGTTCTGGATGCGGTGGATCGTTTGCGTAATAATGGATTCGGGTGTCCATTCTGGGCGGGCAGCACAAATCTCAACCGCAAACCGGCGCAGGATATCATTCCCGCCCTGCGTGTGCCGTACTTCCGGATGGAACTGCACTCCAAAATAGCGCTTGTCTAAATCTCCCATGGCTGCCAATGGTGAGTTGGGTGAATGTGCCAGGACGATAAAACCATCTGGTGGCTGTTCGATGCGATCTCCATGCGACATCCATACCAATCGCTTGCCTTCCGGTAACAGCGGGTTGGGGCGAATCACATCCACCTCAGCGGGACCATACTCGCGTTTCGTTGAAGCTGCCACACACCCCCCTAACGCATACGTAAGTGCCTGCATCCCATAACAGATTCCCAGGATAGGCAGCTGGCTTTCAAGGATGTAAGGTGGAATCACCGGAGCATTCTCACTATACACGGAGGCTGGGCCGCCAGACAGAATGAATCCCTTGGGTTTCAGCGATAATACCCTCTCTTCGGATGCATTCCAGGGAAACAGCTCAGCGTATACTTGCGTTTCGCGCACCCTGCGGGTGATGAGCTGTGCATACTGAGAGCCAAAATCGATGACTGCGATTGTATCCACAGACACTACTCACCCGCAAATTTGATCTGGTCGCCTTCCATTGAAATTATCTGTACCAGTGTTTCAATAGGTATGCCTAAGCCGGATAAAGCCCCCCGACCGCCTTCAAAAGTTTTTTCAATCAATGCCCCAATACCTACAATGGTAGAGCCAGCAGTTTCAGCCAAACGCACCAAGCCCAGGATGGTGGCTCCGGATGCCAGAAAGTCATCAATGATAAGTACTCGCTCGCCATGTCCAAGATATTCGGGTGACACAATCAATTCCACCATGCGCCCTTTGGTATGAGATGGGCTGAGGGTCAGGAACACCTGGTCAGGCATCGTGATCGGTTTTTGCTTACGCGCATATACGATGGGCAGTTGGAGATGAAAGGCAGTGGTCACTGCCGGAGCAATACCAGAAATCTCAGCTGTCAGGACCTTAGTGGCTCCAATGTCTTTGAATCGATGGGCCAGTTCTATCCCGCACGCGTCCATTAACATCGGATCAACCTGGTGATTGATGAATCCATCCACTTTGAGGATACCATTACCCAGGTGTTTTCCTTCGAGTCTGATCCTTTCTTGTAATTCACGCATGAGTATCTCCTGTTTCCATTCGAAAATTGATTGCCTCCCATTGTACAACTCCTTTATTGAAAGAACCAGAGTTGGAGTATGTTAGAATCGCCGAATATGATTCGCAGGACGAGTTACGCTGTTCAGCTCTTTTTAGCCTCGAACTCACCTCGCCGGAGAGAATTGTTGGCTCTTGGTGGCTGGGAATATGGCATCCTATCCCCACAGGTGGATGAAACTCCGTTGCCCAATGAGGATGGGGTAGACTATGTCAAACGCTTGGCGAAAAGTAAGGTTGATATAGCAGCCAGCCAGGCAGGGGTCGATGGAGTGATCATCGCTGCGGATACATCTGTAATTTACAACCAGCGGTATGGAAAAACCAGGATCCTGGGCAAGCCTAATGGTCATGAAGAAGCAGCGGAAATGCTGCACGACTTACGCGGCAATACTCACCAGGTGCACACAGCAATTGTAGTTTTAAATAGTCAGAATGGGACCATATGGTCCGATTTATGCACCACGAATGTAACAATGCGGAATTATAGCGATGAAGAGATAAAAGACTATGTTGCCAGTGGCGATCCGATGGATAAAGCCGGTGCGTATGCCATTCAGCATGCAGGATTCCATCCGGTCGAAAAGCTGGATGGCTGTTTTGCCAACGTGATGGGATTGCCATTATGTCACCTGACCCGCTGCTTAGTGCATGCAAATATTACCCCTCAGGCAGACATCCCCCAGGCTTGCCAGGCGGCGATTGGTTACAATTGCCCTGTCTATCATCAGATCTTAATAGAATTTTTATAGGATTATTCGAGGGTAGTAGTATAATCGTTCTTTCTTGAAAGCCAGTGAATAAGAAAGTTATGAAAAGCCGATTTTTATTTCTTGTTGTTTTGGCAACCATCCTGATTGGTTGCAATCAATCCACATCCCTAACACCCATATCAACGGTAACAACGGCACCAACCACCGCTTTACCTGAACCACAGGTGGAAACGACCAATGTTCCAGATCCCGAGATGATAGCAAAAACCTATCTTGACCATTGGATTGCTGAAGAATATCCGCAGATGTATGCTTTGTTAACCAAAGTCAGCCAGGATGCTATCAGCGAGGCTGATTTTACAACCCGTTATCAGAGTGTCGCGAATGAAGCTGCCCTAAGCAGCTGGGAATACGATGTTCTCTCTTCCTTGAAAAATCCGGAAAGCGGTCAGGTAGGTTATCGAGTGCTTTTGCACAGTCTCCTGGTGGGTGACATTGAACGTGATACGGTGATGAATTTAAGTCTGGAAAACGGGGAGTGGCGGATCCAGTGGGATGATTCGTTGATTCTACCCGAACTGCTTGGGGGGAACAACCTGCGGATGGATTATCATATCCCCTCACGTGGGAATATTTACGCCAGCGATGGCCGGGCATTGGTCGCTCAGGCAGATGCTGTTGCGATAGGCCTGGACACTGCCAAGGTCGATCCGGAGCAGGAAGATGCATTGCTTGGTGAAATATACCGCCTAACTGGTATTCAGCCTGAGAGATTATCAGGAATGATTGAAGCCTGGCGCCCATTTGGATATTACCTCCCTGTGGCTGATATCTCTGTTGATGCCCTGGCTCCACGGGAGGCTGTTTTGGCGGGTTACTCAGGGGTTATCTTACAACCATTTCGTACGCGTTATTATTTTGATGATGGCATTTCTCCCCATGCGCTGGGTTATATGAGCCTGATCCAGCCTGATGAAGTGGATTACTACAAACGCCTGGGTTATCGGATCGATGAGCGTGTTGGGCGTGATGGATTGGAATATTATGCTGAAAACTCACTGGCGGGAGAGCGGGGTGGCGCTTTATATGTAGTTGATCCCAACGCGAACATTGTTACCCAGCTGGCAGCCAAAGAGCCTCAGCCTGCCGAGGCGGTCTATACCACCATTGATTATGATTTACAGGAAGGCTTGCAGCGTAGCAATGCGCTCAGCGAAGGCACGCAAGGTGCCATCGTCGTTCTGGAACGGGATACCGGCAAGGTGCTGGCAATGCTCTC
>Ga0154648_1104_pt7 | contig 10566 bp, 6 predicted proteins | sample Rifle2008BG13ft_FD_116077 | JGI IMG/M metagenome (GOLD analysis project Ga0154648, IMG submission 116077) | Chloroflexi bacterium RBG_13_48_10
GCTGGTCGGATTTGGCGCTGCCAGCTAATAAAGCATCCCGTGGGGCAGTGCGAATTCCCTTTCCGACCCGGTCTGAAAATCGCACGCCCAACACCCATTCCCAGGTAGCAGCAAAATATAAAAAAGGCTTGGATACCGTGGATAACGCATAACCGATGACGGTAAGGATTTTACGTTTTCCAAGCTTATCCGATAAAGCACCTGAGTATATCTTTACCAGGCTAGCTGTGGTCTCAGCAATACCATCGATGAGACCAATAATACTCGTCTGAACCCCTAAGACATTGTAGAGAAAAAGAGGGACCAGGTTGGTTAACATCTCCGACGAAACATCGGTCAGGAACGACCCGATGGTGAGGAACCAGATGTTAGGGTGCAGGCGAGTGGGTGGTTTTGAAGTGGTGTGCAATGACTTTATCGATAGATAAACTTAGAAGGGGAAGAATTTAGCTACTTTTTTTCTGTTTCGGTGCTTAATCGGCTATATAAATGATTCAATTCCTTGATTTTTGTTTGAAGCGCAGGACTTTGGGCGGTCTTCAGCGTCCTCCAGGTCCAATTTCCACTGGGTTTCCCGGGGTAATTCATCCGGGCTTCGTTGCCAAGATCAAGAAAATCTTGCAAGGGGGCAAGTCCAAAAATCGCTACTGATGACCAAACACTACGAATTAAATCCCAATTTACTTTCCTACCATCCCGATCCATATAATTGCGATAAAAAGATTTAGTTTTTTCGGGGACGCGATGGTACCAGCCGAGCACTGTATCATTATCATGGGTTCCAGTGTAGACAACACAATTCACTGGATAATTATGAGGTAAGAAGGGATCATCAGGAGTGGCATCAAACCCAAATTGTAAAACTTTCATTCCAGGGAGTTCAAAGGTGTTCCGCATGTCTATCACATCGGGAGTGATCACACCCAGGTCTTCTGCGATGATGGGAAGATCACCCAGTGACTTGAGTATGCTGTGGAAGAAATCCTTACCCGGACCAGGCACCCAACGTCCAATCTCAGCTGTTTTGGCAGTTCCAGGCACTTCCCAATATCCTGCAAAGCCGCGAAAATGATCTATCCGAATAATATCCACTAAATCCAGAGTCGCTTTTATTCGCTCCAACCACCAGACGTAACCGTTCCTGGCATGAACCTCCCAACGGTAAAGAGGGTTACCCCATAATTGACCTGTGGGCGAGAAGTAATCTGGGGGGACGCCAGCGACCACGGTTGGTTTTCCGGATTCATCTAAATAAAATAAATCTGGGTTCGCCCACACATCAGCACTATCATGAGCGACGAAGATAGGGATATCACCAATGATTTGGATATGGTGCTTATGAGCATATGTTCTGAGTTTCGACCATTGGCGAAAAAAAATAAACTGTCGATATATTTGCCGTTGGATGGCAACCTCAAATTTCTTGCGTGCCTCTGATATGGCTAGAGGATCTCTAGTTCGCAGTGGCTTCTCCCAGGTGTGCCAAGGTTCGCCTGCATGGGCTTCCTTGAGTGCCATGAACAAAGCAAAATCATCCAACCAGGTGCAGTGCTTTGCCTGGAATTCTTCCATCTCAGCTTTGAGCTGGGTTGAATGAGTGTGTTGGTAGCGGATGAATGAACGATCGAGGAGACCCAGCTTCCATGGAATCACTTCGCCATAGTCAACATGGTCATCGGGAAAACACGGGCGATCGAAAAGATCATCCGGATGAAGCAAATCATCTTTCAATAAGGCTTCGGGACTTATCAGAAAGACGTTACCTGCAAAAGAAGAAAAACACTGGTAGGGTGAATCTGCATAACCGGTGGGACCAATAGGCAGGACTTGCCAAAGACCACAGCCTGCACCTGATAAGAAATCAATCCAGCGAAGAGCGGCTGATCCAATATCTCCAATTCCATAAGACCCTGGCAAACTTGTTGGGTGCAATATGATGCCAGATGAGCGTTTAAACTTCATGGGCTAACCTCTTGGTGAGGATATAATCATCCCCTCGGACGACATTGGTGAGGTAATCACTTTCAATCACATCCGTGCCAATCACGGCACCAGGTTCCACGGTAAATCCTTCTGGTACTTCGCTATTTTTACCGATCATGGTGAGCACAGGTTCCGGGGCATCAACCATGCCACCAACCCTGGTATGGGAGTGAATACGGACACGCTTATCGATAATGGCTCTTTCAACGACGACATCTGATTCGATGACCGTGTCAGTTAGAATGATTGATTCCCTCACAACCGCGCCTTGTCTAACCAAGACACCTGGAGAGAGCACGCTGCGAATTACTTTGGCATTTGGGCCGATTTCGCAGCCATCGCAGATCATACTGTTATCGATGGTGGCACCGCGCGCAACCCAGACTGGAGGACGCTCCTCTGTGCGGGTATGGATAATCCACGAGCGTTCATTAAGGTCAAAAGGTGGTTTGTCTTCCAGCTGATCCATATGGGCTTTCCAATAAGACGTGGCAGTCCCCACATCCATCCAGTATCCATCATAGGGGTATGCAAAGACCCTGGCTCCATCCATGACCATCTTGGGGAGAATATCCTTTCCAAAGTCATGGGAAGAGTTGGGTAGGTTGTGATCTTCCAATAAATATTGGTTCAATATATCGGTGGAGAATAGATACACTCCCATATTAGCCAGGTTGGAAGTTGGCTCGGCAGGTTTTTCCACGAAAGAGGTCACGTGATTTTCAGAGTCCACCCCAACGATTCCAAGGCGTGAGGCTTCTTTAATTGGGACAGTGATGGTTGCCAATGTAAGATCCGCCAGGTTGGCATGATGGGCATCGATCATCACGGCATAATTCATTTCATAAATATGGTCACCAGAAAGGATCAGCACAAAATCGGGGGATGAATTCTTGATAAAACGAAAATTCTGTTGAACTGCATCCGCTGTCCCCAGGAACCAATCCGAAGCACCACGAGCTTTATAGGGTGTATAGATCCGGACACCACCGGTAAAATCACGGTTGAGATCCCAGGGACCTCCCGCACCAATATGCTCAATCAGGGAATGAGGTCGGTATTGTGCAACGATCATCACATCAAAGATACCTGAGTTCACACAGTTGGATAGAGTGAAGTCAATGATACGGTATTTGCCTGCAAAGGGTACAGCTGGCTTAGTTCGTTTCGCAGTCAACGTGCCCAACCGGGAACCCTCTCCACCAGCAAGAATAACAGCTCGGGTTTTCATATGTACCTCCTGTTCGCAGAACCATTATACATATATTCAGTGATCCATTCTATGCTCAAGAAGCACCTTGTATTGTTTAATATATTCGACAGCTGACCGATCCCAGGAAAAATCTTGCTGCATACCGCGTTTCTGCATTGCCTGCCATTCAGCTGGATTATGCATATAAACCAATAACGCGCGCACGATTGCCTCTGCCAGTGCCTCAGGGTAGGCCGGACCGAAAAGAAAACCAGTGCTTTGGTCTGTGGTTAATGGATCGTGAATTGTGTCGACTAGCCCTCCCGTTGCACGTGCGATGGGCACACATCCATAATGCATGGCAATCATTTGGGAGAGGCCACAAGGTTCATAGCGAGAGGGCATCAATAGAATATCTGCACCAGAGTAAATATGACGGCTTAACTTTTCATTGTAGGCTATGTGTGCGCGTACTCGATCTGGATATTCCTGCTCAAGACGACGAACCGATTGCTCCAAGACTGGATCACCGGACCCGAGAAAGATAATCTGGAGTGAGGTTGTGCTACTTGATGGCGATTGAAGTAGCATGCGAAGTGCTCCAACCGATAGATCCACGCCCTTTTGGGGATCCATACGCGTGATCATAGCCAGGATGGGGACCTGTGGGTTGTTTTCCAACCCCAGCTCCTCCTGCAAATAGGCTTTGTTTTTTGATCGATCCTGCAGGTTGGCGAGTGAGAAATTAACCATCAATTCATGATCGGTGGCAGGATCCCATTTACGGGTATCGAGCCCGTTCAGGATTCCAGTGATCTTATTCGACTGGGCTCTCAGGAAGTAATGCAATCCAGAGCCGAACTTGTCGGTCATTATTTCTTTGGCATATCCAGGAGACACCGCCACGATACCGTCTGCTGTCAGTAAACCCAAAGGCAAAGCCATATGGGTTGCCCAAACAGGCAGACTAGTATTTTCTGCGGGGGGTAAATCGAATGCCTCAAGAGCGGAACTCGTCATAGCACCCAGATATGGCAGGTTGTGGATGGTTAGAAGGGAGGCTGTCTGTCGATAAAAGGGATCGAAAGGCCGATTCAAAGCCAATGCATAAACTGCAGCCGAAGTATGCCAATCATTGGCGTGCAGGATATCCGGTTTCCAATCCAGTTTTCTTGCCAGGCTGAGGGTGGCGATTGAGAAGAAAACATATTTAAAAGCATCCGTCACCAAATTTGCTGAGTAAACCCCAGTTTCCGTATCGATGGGTTTACCACTAATTAAATATACTGGCAAGCCATTTATCTCAAGGTAAAAAGCTTTAACCTGGAGCTCCTGGTCAACACTGCGAATTTTATACTCGGCTATCGGGCGGGACGGATACCGATCGGTACGAATGCCCGGATGAAACGGTATGACCAGCCTGACATCCAGCTCAGCTGACATGAGAGTTGATGATGATCCAACCATCTTTAAAGCATGTGGAAGAGAACCAGCTACGTCGCCCAAGCCTCCAATCTTGATGAGTGGATCGGCCTCTGATGCCATGAACAAGACATTTATGTGTGTGGGATTGGCCATACGTGTACTTGGGATAGTTGTATTTTACACGATTTATTTAGATTAGCTTTAGACAGGGATTGAAATTATTAAGATTAATGATATTAATTTTCCCTTGCAAAAAATCGGGATTTGGATTACAACTCAAGTATATGGAAAGACGCATCATCACTGCTGCACGGGGGAACTGAAAATCTAGTGTCTTTACGTGCCCTCTCAATTCATGGCCATTTCTACCAGCCTCCTCGTGAGGATCCAATCTCTGGAGCTATACCTGCAGAACATGGAGCTGCACCATACCGCAATTGGAATGAACGCATCCACGCAGAATGTTACCTACCAAATGCACAACTGGGGAATTTTGAGAAAATAAGTTTTAACATTGGTCCCACCTTATTCTCCTGGATGAAGACATTCGATCCATCAGCCAGCCGTTTGATTGTAGCGCAGGATATGGCTAATATCCATCAACATGGTGTTGGGAATGCTATAGCACAGGCTTATCACCATACGATCCTACCGCTGGCTTCAAGGGAAGACAAGGTTACCCAGGTGGAGTGGGGGATTGCAGATTTTGAGCACCAATTCGGTCACAAACCCATGGGAATGTGGCTACCTGAAACTGCAGTCGATATGGAAACCCTGAATGTGCTGGCTGAACACGGGATAGAATTCACGATCCTGGCTCCATGGCAGGCTGAATGTGATCGTCTCGATGTGACGGAACCCTATCGGGTGGCTCTTACGGCTGGTAAAAGTATCACCGTATTTTTCTATCACCAGGGGTTGAGTACCGGGGTCAGTTTTAACCCTCATCTGACGGTTAATGCAGACGAATTCGTCAGGAATATGGTGATCCCCATGTACCTGGCAGAAAAAGAACAACGGGGGGAACCTCAACTGCTTATGATAGCCTCCGATGGTGAACTGTACGGACACCATCAACGCTTCAGGGATCGCTTTTTAGCTCACCTGGTAAATGGAGCCAGCTCTACTGTTGGTTTAGAAAAAACTTATCCAGCATTATGGCTAAAGAAATACCCAGTGCAAAAATGGGTCAGTATTCGTGAAGGTACATCCTGGTCATGTCATCATGGGGTGGAACGGTGGAGAGGAGAGTGTGGTTGCACACCGGGGGATGGTCGATGGAAGGGTTACCTGCGGCAGGCTTATAACAGGTTAGCTTACCATCTTGACAAAGTCTTCACCGATACACTGGTGGAACAGAAAATTGACCCTTGGGGATTGAGAAATTCCTATATTCATGCAATCTTAGGACAGCTCACAGTCGAGGAATTAATTAATCATTCGGCAGGTCATAAGGTAGATCAAGATTCTCTCAAACGGATCCACTTACTACTTGAAGCTCAACGTGAACGACAGCGTATCTTCACATCCTGTGGCTGGTATTTTGATGATTTCAGTCGGATAGAACCAAGGAACAGTGTTGCATATGCTGCTCAAGCAATATATTTGACCTACAGAGCCACTGGAGTAGACCTGGGACACCAGTGCATGGCGGATTTACATTATGTGGTTAGCCATAAAAATGGGATACGCGGGGATGCAATCCTCCGAAACTTCCTTCGGAAAGCCCACTTATATGAAAAACAGGATTAATTCATAGAAAGAGTTCTCGAAATGCCGAAGGTAGCCATTTTAACTGACAGTGTTGCCAGTATCCCCGCCAGGATCATTGACGAGCTGAACATTCACTGTGTGGCGTATTACATTCATCGTGGACAGGAAGTGTTGCGGGATTTGGTGTCAGTACAGCGAGATGAATTCTTAGAATGGCTGACTACTACCAAAGTACTACCAACCACAGCCAGCCCAGGTCCGGGGGATTATTTGAGTAAGTACAAGGAAATCGCCATCCGTGAAGGAGCGGAAGAGATTATCAGCATCCATATCACATCCAAAGGCAGTGGGGCGTATCAGGCTGCCATGGTTGCAAAATCCATGCTTACAGAGGAATTGCCCCAATTACGTATCGATGTGATTGACACGATGAATGTTTCTATGTGTCAGGGATGGATGGCGATAGAGGCAGCCCGGGAGGCATTAGCGGGAAAGAAACTGGATGAGATTGCTCAGCGGGTAAAGCGAATGATCCCAGTGTCTCAGATGATCCAAACAGCGGATACACTTAAATATCTATATATGGGCGGTCGGATTGGACTTGCCCAACGCCTGGTGGGCAGCTTGCTAAATATCAAGCCATTAATCAGCATGAAAGATGGCGTGATCGTCCCACTTGGACAAGCTCGCAGCCGAAGTCGGGCCTATCAGATGATGGCAGACATTGTGGAATCGACCGTTGGAACAAAGGGAAAAATCAAAATTGCTTACGTTCATGCCGGTGCACATCAAGAAGTCGAAAAAATCAAACAGTTAGTGGAGAACCGCATGGAAGTGGTGGAATCATTTATCGCGGAGCTTTCTCCAGCCCTGGCTGTTCATACTGGCCCGGGGACGGCTGGCCTGTGTTATTATCCAATTAAAATTTAACCAATACTTCGCATAAAAGATAAAAACCGAGTATGAGAGTAAGACCATACCCGGTTTTTTTTATACTTCTATACTCTATTTGACTACTTCCAACATTTTTTCCAGCTGGTAACCAGATATAACAGCAGCTTTTAGTAGATTGGTTATTTCGTTGTAACAGAGCAAGGTCATGTTGCCCACCTCACCGGATTTATCAGATCCATTTGATGGGTTTGAGATTTCCACGAGAGCGATGATGTACATCCACCATGCCAGGTCTTCGAATGCCTCCTTGCTGAACCACAAAATACCTTGATAACGGTTCACGCCCAGGTACGTTAATGCGTCACTATCAGCGAGGATTGAAGTCAGTATTCGATGGGCGGATTTCTTATTCCCCTTACCCTGGCGATTGTCAATTACCTTCCACCAGGCATGATGGGAAGTGAAAAGTTTAACCAATGAAACCGCACGCCATTTGGATCTTTCGTCAAGCCCGAGGCTATCCAGTGCAGTGATAAATATTTTGTTCAGCATCCACTCATCTATCCAGCTGCGGCTGATTTCCTCATAACCGGTGTTTGTGCTCATCCTACCCAATGGGGAGGTCATCATCCACCCAAGAAGCACGCTCCAGGCAAAGGTATCACCACTTCTCCACGGAGAAGATTTCAGGCTACCCGCATGCAGATATTTCATCGCTTGTTGATATTTCCTGGAGTGGGGTATTGGATATTTATCCTGGAACCGGGGCAGGTACAGACTGGCAAGCAGAGATTGCTTAATCGCAGCTGCAGTTGAAATTACGTCTCCACTGCCATTTGTGATGCGTTTAACCTCTTCCAATAATAGGATAGCCTTGTTCTCCGCCTCAGTGAGTATACCTGTGACATTGTCTGATAGAGAACCGGGGTCTTCCAAAACAGTCTCTACACTTAACCTATTGGCTATGATCCAGCGGAAAAAGCCTGCATTAACCAACTCCTGATAGGTCTGATGGATGGGTTGGAGGAATAACTCTTTCATGGCAGCATCGATGCTGGGTACGCCCCGACCACTCAGATAAACGGTCAGATTGGCATATTGGTGCCAATCATTATCCTGGACTTCACGGAAAGACATGAATACCTGGCATTTATAAGCTTCTAGTTCAATATAGAGCCCTTTTTCGTGCAGCTCCGAATTGTTGCGGATGTATTCAAGTCCATTAATCGGATCGCTGAAAATACAATATGTGTTGGGATCATTAGCCAACCCGAGGCCTTCTCCCAGCCGTTTTTGGATGAGCATGTGCTCACCACCTTCAGTTTTTACTGAATAAGCAGCAGATGTACGGATCCAACCTTTGGCGGAGGCGAATTTGTTATGATAGACAACCAACGCTCTCTCGTCGCCCGATTTATTGGAGTACGCAAATACATCCTCATTCACATAACCTTCAGGGGTGTAAAAATCATATAATAAGAAATCTTGAACCTGGGAAAAGAGATAGCGTTTCTTAACCAGTGGGAAAATTTGCCGCTTATGCCGCTTGATCAATAATTCATCCGGTATTTCATCCCAATAGGCGCGCCGGTACTCCATCCCATACTTTTCAGTGAAACCTTCCACCTGACCATGCCCGAACATCGGCAACCCTGGTAAGGTTGCCATCATGGTACATATTCCCAGGTACTTATCTTCCTTCCCGAATTGATCGACCGCGGTACGCTCATCGGGATTATTCATGAAGTTAACATAGCGTTTGAGGATCTCAGGATCAAACTCTAACGTGTTTTTCATCACCAGGCGATATTCGGCATTTTTCTCGTCACGCAACATATTCATGAATGCACTGTTGTATACCCGGTGCATGCCAAGAGTCCGGACGAAGTAACCCTCCATCAGCCAAAATGCTTCAGCCAAAAGAAGTGTATCAGGAACTTCCTGAGCAACCCGGTCCACAACTTCACGCCAAAACTCCACTGGCATGGCAGCATCAAACTGCTCCTTGGTCAATCCATGCTCGGCGCGGGAGGGAATTGCGCCTCCAGCCCCGGGTTCTGGAAACCATAAACGCTGGTAGTGTTTCTTTGCCAAAGTCATGGCAGCATCGAAGCGAATCACTTGAAATTTGCGCGCCACATGCAAGATAGTCTGGATCACCGCTTCACGTACCTCTGGCTTGAGGTAATTCAGCTGGGCTGTATCATTCCATGGCATTGAGGTGCCATCATTACCATGATAGATGTATTTTTCCTGACCAGACCAAAGATCTACGCGCTTGAATACAACGGCCGCGTCGGTGTTATTGAAATAATGGTCCTCAACATAGATACCTACCCGCTCATCCCACGAAAGATTGGTCCCGTTGAATGAGTAGGAAGGAAATGGGCTGTAATCTTGTGAGACAAACCAATCCGGATGCTCGAGCACCCAGCGCGAGTCAATCCCCATATGATTGGGAACCATGTCCGAAGCCAGGCGGATGCCTCTTCGCCAGGCGCGCTGCCGTAGGATCTGATATGCTTCCTCACCACCCAGGTCGCCTGCAATCTCATAGCTCAATAACGAATAGGCGGATGCGACTGCATCTGGGTTACCACGCATCTGTTTAATCCGCTTTGATGCTGCACTACGTTCCCATAACCCGATTAACCATAAGCCGGTGAATCCCCACTCGGATAACTTATCCAGCTCCTCGTCAGGGATCTGGTCTAATTGATGAATGTGTCTCTGGTATTGTTTGGATAATTGGTCGAGCCAGACATATGCATTTTTAGCAATCAGCACCAGGCTGGGCATCCAGTCCTTATCCTGACTAAAGCGTTCCGGCTCGAACTCCATGCCGGCAAATTCATACACACGAGCCTGGCCCGGTCCAAGAAAACCAGCTTTTTCTTCTTCTTTAATCAAATCCAGGCTACTTAGCAGGCGAAATAAGTATTTCCCCAACAAAACTCCCCACCGCTGACGGATGAATTCCAATTGTGCGGTAAGAGAGTGGGGAGAATTAATGGCCGGACTTCTAAGCATATCCACCAGGTTTTGATTATCTGGACCGTATGGAGGCTGGGTATCAAAAAATGCATGCACAAGAGGGATCAATTTTCCGTATGCAGTCTCTTTCACCAGCCGGCTATCATCGAATAATTCCTGAAAAGGTGAAAATGCTGGATTTGCGTTTGCCAACCATAACAACAGGATTTCCTCCAGAGCGATTTGCCGGTTGGATATACCATCACTTTCTGAATTTAGATAATCCTGGGCGTCGATTGTCCTGCGATAGACGGTGAGGGGAGGAAATTCCTGCACAAACTGCAACAGGGTATTGTCGACCTCCGCTTTTCCCAACATCCCATACA
>Ga0154648_1269_pt2 | contig 9940 bp, 12 predicted proteins | sample Rifle2008BG13ft_FD_116077 | JGI IMG/M metagenome (GOLD analysis project Ga0154648, IMG submission 116077) | Chloroflexi bacterium RBG_13_48_10
TGGTCGTGAGTTCAGGCAACCTCTCCGGAGATATACGTGAGGCAGGGCCGGAAATACCCATCGCCCCAACAACTATATCGCGATAATCGTAAACTGGAACAGCGATGCAGCATACGCAGGAATCGTACTCCTCGTCATCCACTGCATAACCCTGTTGTCGCACAGCCTCCAGGTGATGGCGCAATGTATCCTGATCCGTGATGGTTTTGGGGGTGAAGCGCTCAAGCCGATTGGGTATTTCAGCGTTTCCAAAAGCTAGCAGTATCTTCCCCAGCGCAGTGCAATGCAAGGGCGCCATTTGTCCTACCTGTACGTTGACGCGCAGTGTAGCCGGTGATTCGACCTGGTCAATGTACAACGCTTTACCCTGAGCCAAAATAGCTAAATGTGCACATTCTCCTGTGTGCTCCATCAATTGTCGCAGGAATGGTTTAGCTGACTCGCGCAGGGGCATGCGGGTGAGCAGACTTCCACTTAGCCTGATAATCTGTGGACCCAGAAAATAACGGCGCGTGGTGGGATCTCTCTCAGAGTAGCCGTGCATTGCCAGGGTGGACATCAGTCGTGAAGCACTGCCCTTGTCCACCCCCAGGATTTCAGCCACTTCGGTGATGCTGGCACCCCCCTGGGATTGGCTCAGGATGTCGAGGATTACAAGTCCACGCGCAAGCGATTGAATCTCTGCCATTGTTGCAGATTATACAACAAGGTTGTGTTATGCGCATCAAATATGGCGATGATAAATTGCTAGCCTCTCCGAACTGTGTCCTTATTAAATAGAACCCGCCCGGGAACTAAATGGGGAAGTCGCTTTATACACAAGATATGAGCCCTTGTCCAGAGCTTTATGCAGGCAATCGTCTCGATTTCACCAGCTTGTAGAAGATATTATTACCGGCAAACCAGTATAATAAATCATAGACTTTAAGAGTTAAATCCAGCCTGATCACGGAGCATTCTGATGGACACAAACCAACCGACATCCACTAAAGTCTCATTAAGCCTCTTCACCTGGATAGTGGTCCTGCTGGTCTCCGATTTGCCCAATGCCATCTGGCAATCTCTTTGCGGCACGCCACCTGCCTGGCTATTTTGGATAAAAATTGGCTTACTGCTGACCATAATCTTAATCAGCCTGGCATGGAAACCAATCCAGATCGTGCGACCCTATTTTATACTGCTGCTTGTGCTGATGTTGGCGTTATGGGGCATGAGTTGGCTGATGGGGACCGCTGCATACCTGCAGTGGCAGAACCAGGTTGGTTGGGTAGCAGCGATGGCTGGTTTCCAATTATTAAAGCTGGCTGTTGCGTTCATTATGATCATGGTTTTATTACTGATGGGAAGGCGACGGAAGGAGTTTTTCCTCACCAGAGGGGAGCTTGGCGCACCTATCAAGCCCAGTAAAGCCGAGGCGAAACCAGGCAATCGTCCCATTTCATGGGGAATCCTCGGCCTCATCCTGGGATTTTGTATTATGCCTCTCACGCTACTCTTTTTTGGATCGGCTGATCTACCCTTTGTGGATCTTCTTGTCAGGGCATTACCGCTTATTCCAGTGGCGTTCCTTTTTGCTGGTACAAATGCCTTTGCTGAGGAAATGCAGTATAGGGCATCTTTGCTGGGAGACCTGCAAAAGATCGTTGGAGCTGATCAAGCCATCTGGCTCTCTGCTACGTTTTTTGGATTCGCACATTATTTCGGCGGCGCACCCGCTGGAATTCCGGGGGTCCTGATCGCCGGACTGCTGGGAGCATTATTTGCCAGGTGTATGCTGGGTTCAAAGGGAATCGTTGTGCCCTGGTTCATCCACTTTTGCCAGAACGCAGTCATCTTTACCTTTTGGGCGATTGGCTCGGTGGCTTAATAAGGCAAGCACTAATCCAATAGATCACAAAAAATATACTTATTCTTGATCAGAAACCGAAGCTCGTACTTCGTTGCAGCGCTCACAATCCTCGCGCACACATAGTAGGGCTGAAGGGTTGTCTTTAATCATCATGCAAACCGTATCCACCAATGTGATTAGTGGTATTGCTTGCACAACCGCTTCTCCCACCTCCACGCGACGAAAGGCATCACCCAGTTGAGGAGAGAAAGCTTCGAAGCCGTCTGAACATCCTGGAAAACCCGGACATGCAATAACGCCTTTGGGGGTCAATGCCCAACGAATAAACTGTTTACGTCCTGCCAGCTTCTCGCCATAGTGGATGCTTGTATTGGATGTCTGGTCCACCCCCAGGAGCAGCACCCACCCTTGCTCATTAGCAAGCGTTTGAATGGGAAGGAGTGGTTCCTGCATGGTTTGGCTGTCCAGGATCGGTTTCGCATTGATACCCGAGAAAGAGAGTATGGGGTGGATTGAACGGGCTGACTTGGGATGAGTGCGAACAGCTTCAGCAAGTGCTCCCATTTTCTGGTCAACTGGCATGTCAGGGCGATAGAATTCCGCCTTCTTATTGGTATCATTTCCATTTCCATAAGTAATGCCATTCGAAGCAGGACCCAGCTCGGGAATGATCATTGTTTTATAAGTGAACGCCGGTATGATAACGGAATTAAAAGAAAACAAAAGCGCACCCAGTAGAGTATCCGCTCCACCATGCACCTCTCCAAATGATTTTAGGGAAGCATGTGCAATTATCGGTTTGAATCGGTCAATATCCAGCTTTCTAAAGCCGGTGATAAGATCACGAAAGGTCACCACAACCGGTCATTCACCCTTCCAGACAGCCTTTCGCTTTTCCACAAATGCCTGCATGCCTTCTTTTTGGTCTTGCGAGGCAAAGAGCAGATAGAAAGAGCGTCGCTCATCTGCCAGTCCATCACTCAAGAACGATTCATAAGCATGGTTGATTGCTTCTTTCCCAAGTCGTACTGCCAGTGGCGCACGGGCAGCAATTTCCTCGGCAACCTGCAGTGCTTCATCCATGTAGCGCTCAACTGGAACCACCCGGTTAACCAAACCATAAATCCGGGCTTCTTCGGCAGTGAGGGTGCGGTTGTTCAGCACCATTTCCATGGCGATAGCTTTTCCAACCGCACGGGTCAGGCGCTGTGTACCTCCTGCCCCGGGTATCACCCCCAGGTTGATCTCTGGTTGTCCAAAACGGGCGGTCTCAGAGGCAATGATCATATCACAGGTCATTGCCAGCTCATTTCCACCTCCAAGGCACCACCCTGATACTGCAGCAATGATTGGTTTGTGAATGCTGCGGATACGATCAAATTGGGGAATGTGGCTATGAATCAGCATGTGCATAGATGTCGCATCTGCCATTTCCTTGATATCCGCCCCAGCGGCAAAAGCCTGGTCATCGCCAGTGATGACCATTGCGCCGATCGCAGGATTGGCATCGAAGATTTCCAGGGCATCGTTTAGCTCATGTAACACATTGCTGTTGAGTGCATTGCGTACCTTAGGGCGGTTGATACGCACAAGCCCAACGCGTCCATGAGTTTCAACCAATATCGTTTCGTAGGATGTGGACATAAAGCCTCCTTTGTCGAGGTGATAAGAAAATTACTTCACAGGATAAGATGTATAAAATTATATAACATTGTGAAATCTCAGATGGTTACCTAGACAGCTAAATCCGCTAAATGCTGGTGGGAATAATCCAATTGCAATTCCACCCACCACTGCAATGTATGTACTCCCCACCATGGGTGGCGGGCAGTATAGCGCCAGCATTCCGGAGGTAATGAACTTAACCAAATAACCTCCTGCTTGCGCAAGATGGTAAACTCTTCAAAGATCACCTGAGCTGGCTTATCAGGCTTGTAGTGGTTTGCCATCCAGGAAGGATCATCAAATAAAGGCAGGAGAGGGTCATTTTCTTCCACAATACGGTGTAATATGGGGTTGAAAGCCTGGACTTCGAGCGCACACAAGTGAGTCAAGGTGTAATGAGATGTGTGTTCACCTTGTTTGTAAGGGTGCTGCCATCCATTGGGTGGCGTTTCTCCCATAATTTTGGATAGATCAGGAATCACGCCCTCCAAAGCTAATAACAACCCCTGGCGGTATGTGTCTAATTCTTCCATGCTTTCCTCTTCTCCGACTAACGACCTTTATTCCCTAAATTCAATGATATCACCTGTCCTGTTAGGGAAGAAGCCGCATCAGAACACAAGAACAACACCAGACTGACCAGATCCGAATGATGACCCAAACCGACACTGGGAAATGATCCCAACCACTGATGAAGGGTATTGATATTCCACTCCAGTGAAGTGAACAGGCTTTCATCAATTTCACCAGTACAGACAGCATTGACGCGGATCTTGTATGGGGAAAACTCTTGCGCTGCAGCACGGGTCAGGCCAAGTAGACCAGCCTGACTGGATAAATGAGCAGCCCGCCGCATATATGGCTTCCTCTTCCAGATGGGGGAGACAATATTGACAATAGCGCCACCTCCGTGCTCACGCATCGCCCGCCCCACTTGCTGCATGCAGAAGAATGGTCCCCCCAGGTTCACATCCAATGTGCGATGAAATTCCCATTCATCCATATCCAGGATAAGCGCCTCTGGCTCCACTGAAGCATGATTAACCAGGATATCTATATGTCGGAATTGGTCTAATACTTGTGTCACCATGCCTTCGATGGGCATACGCTTGGCGATATCAAACACATAAGCATTGGCATTGCCACCAGCCTGCAGGATAAGATTGACGGTTTCATCCAAATTGATTGGGTTGATATCATTGGCAGCCACTGCCACACCCAGAGAGGAGAAAGCTATGGAGATCTCGCGTCCTAAACCCCGACCTGCCCCGGTAATTAACGCAACTTTACCGACAAATTCATCCATCATCCAACTCCATTATTCTTATAAATATGCTTACTGGTCATCGCTATGTGAAATGCAGGTCACAATAACATCCTGATTTTGGCTGGCGTCGAGTAAGATACCCAGATAAGGTGAGGGATCAAGAGTGTTATCGATCTCCAATTCATTGCGGAAGCTGCCATGGCCATCATCCTTCACAATGGAAAAGTGCAGGTGAACACCCACCGGATTATTGGGGTCGCCGGAGAAATCTCCCTGATAACCCAGGAAAGTGCCCTCATCAACAAAGACCTCACTGGTGCCAGGTGGAAATTCAGGTGAGATATAGGAGCTGCCATTTTCATCCGCCATATGCGTGTAATAGGTCCAAATTTGACGACCTGGATTAAGCGGATCCGACGGAACACGAATGATGACGGTTGATTTCCAATCAGGTAAACGGGTGAGATGACCAGGATATGCTGCCAGTACTGGGGTCTTACCGGGTGCGTTGCCACCAAAGACGTCAATACCCTGATGCTGGTGTCCCGGTCGAAATGAATCTCCCCAGATGAAACCCACATAACCACTGGTGGGCAGAATAAATGGTGCCTCACCACAGCGTTCGCCGGCCGGAATCGTCCAATCGGTGTGGGTTAAGGGGTTATTCATCCACTCACTTAATCGCCTCATTCGCCCAACCCGGGTGCGCACCCAAGGATATGCAAAGTAAGCCGCGATAAGGATTATCACGATAAGCAGTCCAAAAATCCAACGTGATAAGCCAGATCGATCCTTAGTTGTCATCACCAGCCATCCAGGGGTTAATACTAACCCGAAGGTCAAAACTCTGTGTTATTACCATCTGTCTAATGCTTTTAATCCCAATCAATGCTAAATTTTGAATCTACAACCAATATTTAATGCTAAATTATAAAGTATATAATATCCATATTCGGTCACACAAAATCCCTTCATCAATCAAAAGGAAGACCCATGGATAACAGACAGACGGAATTTCCCCCCCATTTTGAAAGCGAGTGTTTAATCTTGCGAAGCTACCAACCCGGCGATGGAAAATGGTACTATGCTATGAGCGTGAAGAATCACGATCATCTCGTGCAGTTCGAATCCGAGAATGTCGCTTTTAACATTGCCAGTGAAGCGGTGGCTGAAGAATTAGTGCGTGACCTTGCCAATGAGTGGTCAAAGCGATCCTGTTTCTTCATCGGCGTGTTTGATAAGAAAACAGGAGAATTCGTTGCCCAAATCTATGTTGGACCGGTTGATTGGAAGCTGCCAGAATATCAGATCGGTTACTTTGCGGATGTTGATCATGAGGGAAAGGGGTATGTGACTGAAGCTGTCAGGGCTACATTGCAAATCATATTTAACCAATTACACGCCCATCGTGTTCAGTTGAAGTGTAGCGAAACCAATCTACGCAGTATCCGGGTCGCTGAACGCTGCAAGATGACCCGAGAGGGTTGTCTCCGCGAGAACAAACGCAGCCCGGATGGGACATACAGCAACTCATTGATATTTGGCCTATTAAAAAGTGAATATCAAGCGGATGGTTGCTAAGATTTAAAATCGATGTGCTTTTACGTGGGGAATTATCTTACTTGAAACCTATGACCTTCGTAATGCGGGCATTCGCCAGGCTGACATACTCAGGATTGAGCTCATATCCAATATAATGCCTGCCTGCCTTTATGGCTGCAATAGCGGTTTGCCCACTCCCCATGAATGGGTCAAGCACCACGTCATCTCTGAAAGAATATAACTGGATCAAGCGAAAGGGTAGCTCAACGGGGAATGGAGCTGGATGGCCGATTTTACTCGCTGGCTCAGCCGCGAAAGTCCACACACTCTTGGTAAATTCGAGAAATTCCTCATTGGAGATTGTATTTTCCCTATGGTGTGGATTTTGCCGTTTATAAGCACCTTTTGAAAACACAAGGATATACTCGTGCACATCTCGCAAGATAGGGTTGGCAGCCGATTTCCAGCTCCCCCAGGCTGTGGATGGGCTTGCGCTGGCTGCTTTATTCCAGATGATCTCACCGCGCATTAAAAATCCCAAACGGAGCATGCTCTCGGTAATCCATGCATGCAGAGGGATATAGGGCTTACGCCCGAGGTTGGCAATGTTTATACAAGCCCGGCCTCCCGGAACAAGCAGCCTGAGTACCTCAGCCCAAATCCTCTCCAACCATTCGAGATATTCCGGCATGGTCAGATCTTCGTCATAATCTTTGCCAACATTATAGGGAGGCGAGGTCACCATCAAATGTATGCTGCTGTCAGGCAGCTCGGACATGCATTCGGCAGAGCAGCAAAAGATGTGATCCAGGCATTCCTCGGGAACAGAGGTCTCCACAAAATCGACCTTACTCTCCTGAGGCTGGTCATGGTATAAACGACTGGCATAAAAGGGTGCAGAGTTATGATTTTTGCGCCCGGATACCCCAAATTTGCTTGTGGTGGTGCCCTGCTGTTTCTTAACCATGCACTATTCAAGTAAATCTAATACTTGAGCGCCAGTCACCCTCAGGATTTCTTGAGGGTTGAGACGCACCAGAGCATTTTCTGCGCCTCCCCCGGCGTAGGATTCAGACGAATCAAACACCCGCGGATCGATCACTGTGGTCAATGGCTGGCGATGACCAAACGGAGGCATCGCCCCCACTTCGTAACCACTTATATCGAGCACCATTCCCGGAGTGGCGAGTTTTACCCTCTTCTTACCCACGCGATTCAAATCGGCAATAGCTCGGCGATCAATGGTCGATTTCCCACATGCGACCGCCAACACTGGCTGGTCATCAACCATAAATAGAATAGATTTGATAATTTGCTCTTGCGAGGCACTCACAGCCTGCGCCGCAGCTTCTACAGTGGGTGTGGGCACACCCAGGTGCATAATCTCTCCCTGAATACCGTGTGCCTGCATATACTCAGCTAATTCATGCACGCCCAGTCTGATTGATCCCATCCTGTTCTCGTTTCCTAAATTTGCGAATATTTTCCATATCATCCTGGCTGTGATCAGCAATAAGCAATTTCACCCTCCCGCCGGTCATATCTTGCAACAACTTGCCAGCCTCCTTACCGGATGGAGAAGCCAATCCGGCATGCAAGGCCGGTAAAGTATCAAAATACAATTCATGGACCAGGGTATATTGCGCATCACCGAATAATACCTGACTAATCCGGCTGGTGGACTCTCGTCGCAAGCCAGGAATATTTTCGGCAGCATTTAAAAAACGAGGCCAAGAATCATGAAAGCCAGGCGTTGCTGCTGATTCAATCAGGATGATCAGTTTATACATGAGACCATTATACCCTTGGCAACCAAAGTATAAGAAATCGAATAAATAGCTTATCTTTCGTGGTATGATTCCGAAAATGAGGAATTTATAAATGGACGAAAAGATCACGATCATCGAAGGGCCACCCCCAAATTTTGAAGATGTGCACGAGGGCTGGCCTTTGGGTTTGAATGAAAGCCCATCCTTGCACAAGTTGGCTCTGACCCGTTTGCGTACATTTAATGGTCCATCTTTGGTGGAACGTTGTTACCGTACCTGGCGTGATCAGCACACCATCCACCTAGAATTTCGTGCTGCTGATGGATTGATACATAAAACACCTATCGTAGCCTCACGTACCATGGAGACTGACGACGGACAGCTAATCTTCCTATGGGTGCGCCTGACCGAGCAAGAAGCATTGCTGGAACTTGGTTCAGAGGATGACCAAGCTGACCAAGACGACGATGATTCTGAACCACCGGTCTAGCTCTTAAGCAAGCTTTAAATAATCAGGCAGGTTGATCAGACCTGCCTGTTTTTTTTAATAAAATGGCATTAAAATAACCCCGGGAGGAAATCTGATGGCTGAATTGATTCACACCGAATTTTACAATGGCATTTTTAGCATTACGTTGGATCGCCCGAAGGTAAATGCCTTGAATTTGGAGATGGTAAAGCAGCTTCAGGGAGCATTCAAGGCAGCTGCTCAACAAAGCGAGGCGCGCGTGATTTTATTCAGAGGAGCGGGAGATACCTTCAGCGGCGGACAGGATGTGTATGAAATACTGAAGGCAGAGGGGGCATCCTACCGCAAGCACATGCTAGAGACTTATAATCCATTGGTGCTACAAATACGCCAGCTAAGATTACCCGTTGTAGCTGAAATTCATGGCACAGTCGCTGGAGCAGCGCTGGGCCTGGCATTGGCATGCGACCTACGCATCGCCAGTGATGACGCACGCTTCGTAGTAGGATTTCTCGGGATTGGTTTAGCACCCGATTCTGCTGTCTCTTTGTTCCTGCCCACATTGATTGGGTTGGGACGGGCTACAGAAGCAGCATTTACCAATGCGCCTATTACGGCTCAACAGGCTTTGAGCTGGGGATTGGTCAATCGCGTGGTTCCATCTGATATATTACAGGCAAGTGCCTATGAGCTGGCTAAAGCATTGTCCTTGGGTCCAATTCATGCCATGGGATTAGCCAAGCGGGACTTCAACAAAGCCATCTATCCCCATCTGGAACAGGTATTGGATTACGAAGCCCACATTCAAGAGATTGCCCGGTTAGGGACCGAACATAAAGAGGGTGTTAATGCCTTTGTGGAGAAAAGGATGCCCGATTGGGGGTAATGCTATCATCTGCGCAAGAACATCGCCGCGAGCGAAAGGAAGAAAAATAATCCAACCACACCAACACCTGCAATGATGACCTCCCGAGGGCTACGTACATCTGCAATGGTGTAGGGTGGGAATAATCCTTGGCGCTTAAATAACGGTCCACCGAACCAGGCAAACAATGTCCCTCCAATCAACCCGCCGATATGACCCCAGTTATCGATGCCTGGACTCAGACCAATGATCAAATTAACCACAGCAATCATAATCACCTGAGATAAAGCCCGGCGGACGATATTCCCAAATATTTCCCGATTCTGATATAGCAGCACACCTTCAGCGCCCAGCAGGCCGAAAATTGCCGTGGATGCTCCGAGCGATGGGTAATTCGAAAACATGAATGAAATCACGTTACCGGCGAAGCCGCTAATAAGAAACAGGACCAGAAAACGCCAATGCTTATAAAACCTTTCCAAGGTTGTACCAAGATAGAAAAGTGCATACATAT
>Ga0154648_1134_pt8 | contig 9559 bp, 14 predicted proteins | sample Rifle2008BG13ft_FD_116077 | JGI IMG/M metagenome (GOLD analysis project Ga0154648, IMG submission 116077) | Chloroflexi bacterium RBG_13_48_10
GGCTTAGGCTGGATGGTATAACCAAGCAAATGATTTAATATATAAACCCAGCTCGAAGGTATATGTAACAAGCTCCTTCGGGCTGGGTTTATAATAAGAGCAGGCGATTGTCAAATACTGAGACAGAGTGAGTTCCATGCAAGTAAAACTTTACGCTTCCTTGCGTCAGGCTGCCGGCATAAAGATGATGGATGTGGAAGTCCATGAGGGTACGACTATCTATGATGTCTTGCTCGAGCTAACCGAGCGCTATCCAGTCCTGGGGAAATTAATTTGGAAAGATCCGGGCGAATTAGCAGAGTACGTGCATGTCTTCGTAAATGGTGAAAATATCCACCGTCTGGTCGGTCTGGATACTCCTTTAAAATCGGAAGATCATGTGGATATCTTTCCGCCATTGGTTGGGGGGTACACCAGCCTATCTAAGTAAGGATTATTGTTGGGGGAGCTTTACCCATCGCAACGCCACCAAAGCAAGCAAATTAAACACAATGGCAGCCAGTGCATTCGCCGCGATCCCCGGCATTAGCGTTTGGGTGAACAGGGATGGCGCTATCAGATCCCCCACTGAACGTCCCACCGCGATGAAAGCCATATGTGAAGCCATCATGGTCGCCCTGGTAGAAGGCAGGATCTCAGTCATTAAGGGGATGCCACTTACCACGGTAAATTCAAAAGTGAGGTAGAACAGGAATAAGCTCACCATGGCACCGATCATCCACCGCCCAAAAATAGGCAATGCAAGGGTTGCCAGGCAGTTGCCAATGATCCCCAGTGCCAATGCTTTTCGTTTTCCAATTTTATCGGTGAACATAGTGACGAGCGTTTCGCCACCTAGTTCAGAGATCCCAATCGCCAAGGCGGTAGCCCCTAATGAAACAATACTCAGGTTAAAAGCCTGCTCCACCCACACGCCATAGACCAGGGTGATGGTCTCGTTCGCTGCAGTATAGAGTCCTGCCATCAACAAAGCCGCTACGGCGGGTGGGTAGGCAAATACTTTCTGCAGATTTTTCCAGAATCCCGGATTCCCCTTCACAGGCACTGGATCTTTGGGTAACATCCAGGCTAATGTAATAAAAGCCAGAGCCCCAAGCAAGGCGATAAGTGGGAAAGGTGCTAGCCAACCATGCTTGGCAATGATCAAACCAGCCAGTGGTACTCCAATAATGGCACTTAATGACCAGGCAAACTCAGTGATACCCAGGACGCGGCCACGTTTTTCATATGGCACCTGGTCACCCACATAAGCTTGCAGGGAGGGTACGAAGATCAGGTACCCTATGGATGCCAGACTGATCGCAATGAAGAAAGCAATAAAAGTAGGCCAAAAAACGACCAGGCTGATCGCAGCGGTAAATATCAGTATGCCGGTCAGCATTCCTGCCTTTCGACCGCGACTATCGGCAATGGAGGCTAAAAGTGGGCTGATCAAACCCATCATTGACCGCGCAGTAATGGCGTATGAGATCGTACGCAGGTCAACGCCCATCCCTTTCGCAAAATACGACAGGAATGGATAGATCATCCGGTATAGGGTATTAATCGCCAATCGGATAATTACAAACGCCGTGACCTGGAAATTGAGTGTGCGTTTCAATTCCGGTTTATCGTGAAGTGCAATCTGGCTCACTCTTGTACCACCATCGCGCAACTTGCCAAACAGCCAGTAAAGTTAGAAGGACCAGCCCAAAAAAGAAGAGCTGGATGCGCCATGCCTCGCTGTTAATAATGGGTGAGGTGGGGTGCATAACGTTAGCTGTGTTTTGTAAGGCGATTATCAACGCAATAAAATAGCTTAGATTAATCACCGAGCTCAAGGTTGGCTGGTTAGCCAACTTCAGCCCAATCTGCAACAACAGCCCCGCGATGGCAAACACAAGGGCTAACCTCCAGCGTGGTTCTGCCAGGAACAGACCATTCCAATTGGACTGCATCGCCCACAGCGAAAGGGGGAGATAAGTGACCCAGAATAGCAATCCCGTTCGCCCAAAAGCACTTGACCAGCAGTGGAAAACCCTACGGCTTGTGATCAAGCCGATGCCTCCAAATACAGCCCCCGATAGGAGGGCTGCCATGGAGGCCCAAACCCAGGCACCATGCAGGTAAACCACGCGTACATGCGTCCCCAGGCTGGCCTCTGCAGGGCTTAGGGCTGTGAAACCAGCAATTGCCAGTGTTGTTAAGCTGAGCCATACCCAGCTTGAAACTGGAGAAGTAATGAATTTAGAAAATTTCACCCTTGTGGATTGCATCTTCATATCTTGTAAAAATAAATACTCGGGTATCCGAGATTAGCTTGCCACTTCTTTACATTCGTCCACAGCCAGTGGCAGCCAGACGCAAAATGTGGTCCCTTGTCCCACGGTTGAATTGACCTCGATCCGGCCGCCATGGTTGCGCACAATCCAATAGGCAATCGATAATCCCAATCCAAAGCCTTTACCGTCCTTTTGCCTGGTGCGTGATTTCTCGCCCCGGTAAAAGCGCTCAAAGATGTGGGGTAAATCCTCAGGGGATATCCCTGGGCCGTTATCGGTTACGATAAGTTGTGCCCGGTCAGCGACTTTACCCAGACCTACTACGATCGCACCACCTTTGGGAGTGTAATTGATCGCATTTCCAATCAAGTTCACTACCACCTGTTTAAGGCGGTCGCGATCTCCGCACACCAGCACCTGATCGATATTACCCAGGTTTAATTTGACCCGTTCATGGGTTAAAACCTGCATCTGGTTTAGCACTTCCAGCAACAACGTATCCAGCTCAACCAGGTCGTGTGACAATGGTATTTTACCCGATTCAGCTTGGGCGAGGAGCAATAGATCGCCTACCATACGCGTCAGGCGGTCCACTTCATCCTCAATGGTAACCAAGGATTCCTCATCAAAATCCTTGATCTTACGCATCAGCCCCACATTACCTTTGATCACTGTAAGGGGTGTGCGTAGCTCATGTCCCACATCTGCCAGAAAGCGACGTTGTGTATGGAACAGGTTTTCCAAACGGCTTAAAGTCTGGTTAAATGCCGCTACCAGCTGCCCCACTTCATCATTAGGTGAACCAGAATAAGGTATACGGCGAGACAAGTCATCTGCGCTGGTAATCTGTAAAGCGGTTTTGGTTACGTTATCCAATGGATGGAGTGCCTGTAGGCTGCTGAACCAGGCTGCTAAGCCTGCCGCAATGATCGCGAAAGCCGTCCCAATCAACAATACCTCAAGCAGGGTTTGCTGAGTGGCATTGACTACATCCATTCGGGTACCAACTTGTAATATCCCTTCCAGACGTTCGCCTGCCACCAATGGAACTGTCAATACCCGCAAACGTGCTCTCCCCCAGTTTACATCCCGGAATATTGGGGTTGAGCTGTGCATACCAGCTGCATCCAGCGGATTGTTCAGGATAAGGATATTTTGGGAGGCTGAAATGATGCGGTCATCTCTACCCCAGACCTGCACGAAGACATCCTCTGGCAAATCAAGCTGGGGTAGAGCGACGTTAAGTTGCCCATTGGCATCGATATGGGTATTCAGGTATACCGTCTCGGCTCTGACCCGCAGGGTATCATCCAATTGATGCGTGACCGTCAGGCTCACCGAGTAATAAACGGCTAATCCAAACAATAGCAAAATGCCCCCTACTATTGTAGTAAATAGTAAGGTAAGCCGGCTTCGCAGGGACATGAATTTATTTTACGACGGTTCGCGCAGGACGTACCCCATACCACGAACTGTATGAAGGAGGCGTTGCTCTCCTTGAACCTCGAGCTTCTGGCGTAAATACCGGATATATACTTCGATGATATTGCTCTCACCACCGAAATCATATCCCCACACCCGATCAAAGATCATTTCTCTGGTCAATACCTGGCGTGGGTGACGCAAGAACAACTCCAGCAGCTCATATTCTTTGGCCGTCAGGGAGATAACACGATCGCCGCGTGAGGCCTGACGTGTGCCTGTATCCAGGATCAAGTCAGCAAAACGCAACACTTGAGGTCGGCTTGGTTGCGCACGGCGCAGTAAAGCGCGGATGCGTGCCAGCAGCTCGTCCAGATTAAATGGCTTAACCATATAATCGTCGGCGCCTACATCCAATCCCATCACCCGATCATTGACCGAATCTTTAGCGGTCAGGATCAGGATCGGTACTGGACCTCCAGCCCTTAATCGCCGGCAAACCTCCAGACCGTCAATGCCTGGGAGCATGATATCCAAGACGACCAGGTCGGGCGGATTATCGCGAGCCATACCCAGACCCGAATGTCCATCGATTGCGGTATCAACTTGATACCCTTCGTAGGCCAGGCCGCGGCGCAGGAACCGAAGGATGGCCTCATCATCTTCAATAATTAATATTCGTGCGCTCATAAGCCCTCCAACATTAAAATATACCACAGGGCAGCTAAAAACACAAAAGGAGAAAGTGACTTCCCGTCAGTTTAAACCCTCCGGGAAAGTCACCCAATTGTTACTGGACCTCGACCACAGCGCCAGCAGCTTCAAGTTTGCCTTTGGCATCTGTAGCCGCTTCCTTGCCCACGTTTTCAAGCACTTTGGAACCGGCAGTCTCGGCAACATCCTTTGCCTCTTTCAGACCCAGGTTGGTCAATTGGCGGATTACTTTGATCACCTCAATCTTCTTTGCTCCGGGATCCTTGATGACCACATTGAATTCGGTCTTTTCTTCGACCGGTTCAGCTGCAGCCGCGCCTGCCGCTGAAGGCATTGCAGCCATTGCCATGGGAGCAGCTGCGGAAACTCCCCATTTCTCTTCTAATTTTTTTACAAGCTCTGCTGCTTCAAGAACGGTGAGGGTGCTCAGTTCCTCAACCAGTTTATTTAGATCAGACATTTTAATTTACTCCTCTTCGTTCTAAAATATGGATCATGATATGGATGGATAAAGATGGTCAGGTTATACAAGCGATTACCAAATGTGGATGGATAGTCACTCTAGGCTGGGGCTGCTTCAGGTTCCGCATGGGCTCTGATGACTGCTGCAATCATGCGTCCAGGTTCAGCCAAAGTCCGCACCAGTTTGCCAGCGGGTGCCAACAAAGTGCCCAACAGCTGCGCGCGTACCACAGGTAGTGGTGGTAGTTCGGCCAGGGCTTTTACTCCCGCAGCGGTTAGAGCCTGCTTATCGAGGAATCCGCCTTTGACTTTTAGAAATTCCGAGCTTTTGACAAACTCCATCACGGATTTTACTGTTGCGGGTGCATCAGAAAAAGCAAATACAACTGCAGTGCTGCCCTCAAACTGCTCTGCTGGGACGGTTAACCCTGCTCGTTCGAAAGCCAGTTTGGCCAGTGTATTCTTGATGATATGGAATTCACCGCCATTCTCGCGAACTTTTGCGCGCAGGCCGTCAATATCCTTCATGGTTAAACCCACATACTGGGTTAAAACAAGAGCTTTACTGCGGCTCACCCACTCACTATATTGGGCGATCAACTCATTCTTGCGTTCCTTTGTTATAGCCAAGGTTATTTCACCTCCTTTCCAAAAAAAAGTCTTTGCCTCGCAACCATTGCCTGGCAAAGACTCTCCGCGCTTTCACGCTTGATCCGCTTAATGCGGATTCATTTCCTTGGAGATATCTTCACCTCGGCAGGCAATTAAGCGTCTTTAACGCACCTGCTGTCTTGGGCGAAGCGTATTTTTATAATTACTTATCTATTATAACTCTATTCCTGTGCCGTCATGCTTTGAGCCTGGTTGGGGTCTAGCTTGATCCCAGGACCCATTGTGGACGTGAGTGTAATGCGCTTAATGAATGTACCTTTTACGGAAGCTGGTCGTGCTTTCCTGATGGCTTCCATCAGGGCTGCCAGGTTTTCATACAGCTGTTTCTCACCAAAAGAAGCCTTCCCGATTGGAATATGTAGGTTAGCAGTCTTATCGACGCGAAATTCCACCCGTCCTGCCTTGGATTCACTGATCACCCGCGGCAGGTCTTCCGGCGGTACCACAGTCCCGGCTTTCGGGTTGGGCATCAAACCACGCGGCCCTAAAACACGACCCAAGCGGCCTACTTTTCCCATCATGTCGGGGGTGGAGATGGACACATCAAATTCAGTCCAGCCAGCCTGGATCTTGGCGATGGTTTCATCATCATCCGCAACATAATCTGCTCCTGCTTCACGAGCTAGGGCAGCCCCATCCCCTTGTGCAAAAACAAGAACTCGCACCGATTTACCCAAGCCATGGGGTAGCACGACCACATCACGTACCTGTTGGTCGGCATGCCGTGGATCAACGCCTAGGCGCATATGAATCTCAACGGTTGAATCGAAATTAACGAAGTGAGTTTCCTTCACCAGTGCAACCGCTTCTTCAGGGGTATACCAGCGGTTCTCATCAATTTTAGCTAACGCAGCTAAATACTTCTTTCCATGCTTTGCCATAAATTCTCCTTCGTGGTGCAAACGGGTGGGTACCACCCTCCCACAGGGTTAGTCTTCTGTTACCGTTAAGCCCATGTTTCGGGCAGTGCCTTCAATCTGACGCATCGCACCTTCCAGATCCACTGCGTTCAAGTCCTTCATCTTTATCTCTGCTATCTCGCGAACTTGCTTGCGAGTCACCTTCCCCACTTTTTCGCGATTCGGGACTGCTGAACCCTTCTCAACTCCCGCTGCCTTCTTAAGTAAAACAGCTGCGGGCGGGGTTTTCAAGATGAAATTAAACGATCCATCGGTGAAAATGCTGATTTCCGCCGGGATGATCTCGCCCATGCGATTACTGGTTCGGGCATTGTATTCCTTACAAAAGGCCATCAGGTTGATCCCATGACCGGCCAATGCTGGACCGATCGGGGGTGCAGGGTTGGCTTTTCCAGCCTGTATCTGCAAACGAACGATTGCTTTAAGTTTCTTTGCCACTTTATTCTCCTTTCGCCGCGATACTCTCTCAGAGCAACGGCGCGTGGTTTTAGCGGGTGATTATTGGGGACACCCTCCCACAGTTTCAGCCAGTATTATCTCGGCTGTTGCTTACGCTTTCTCGACTTGTAAAAAGTCTAGCTCGATCGGTGTTTCACGACCGAAGAAATTAACCATCACCCGCACTTTCGCTCTCTCCATGTCAATCTCTGCTACAGTACCGCGAAAATCGTTGAATGGACCATCCACAATACGCACCCTTTCACCTGAGCGGAAGGTTACTTTTATGTGCGGAGCTTCTGCCTCCATGCGTTTAATGATCTGTGCCACTTCCTCGGGTCGCAATGGAGTAGGCTGCGTGCCCATACCGACAAATCCAGTCACACCCGGGGTATTGCGCACCACATACCACGATTCTTCCGACATGATCATATTGACCAGGATATAACCCGGAAAAACCCGTCGCTCTACTGTGCGCCTTTTACCTTCCTTGACTTCGATCTCTTCTTCCGTAGGGACAACCACATCAAAGATTTTATCCTTCATCCCCATGGACTCAATGCGTTGTTCAAGGTTATGGCGAACTTTATTTTCGTATCCGGAATAACAATGGACGACATACCAGGCGCGACCATCTTCCTGAGGCACCATGTCAGGTTGCCCAGGATATTCCTCAGTCACCATTTCGCCAGATTCTTGCGGAATGCTTAAATCACTCACTTCCTCAAGGCTGGCATCCTTTTCGGGGCTGGCAAGTGGCTCTTGGTTTTCTTCTTCCCGGTCAAATTCGCTCATAATATCCGCTTAATCGAGTAGTTTTAGTTCCTAACAATACCCATGACTGATTAACGAACCAGAATTAAGCCAAAGAACTTGGCATAAATCCAATCCAGCCCTCCAAGGATGATTGACATAACGCCAATAACGATGATCACGATCTCGGTTAAGCGGATCGCTTCTTGGCGTGATGGCCAGGATACCTTACGCAATTCACCAACGGTCTCTTGGAAAAACTTCTGAACTTTAAGCCAGAAACGTTGGAAAATATTCATCCCATGGCGAGAAGATTTTAAATCAGGCACAGTCATTCCTCCGATTATGGTTAAAACGCCGCCCCTTTTAGACGGCGTTATCTGGAAAAGTCTTATGCTTTTCCTTCAGGCAGGCCAGGCAGGAATCGAACCCACAACCCCCGCTTTTGGAGAGCGGTGCTCTGCCAAATTGAGCTACTGGCCTATGACGGAGCTGGTTTGAAACCGGCTCCTATTTTGTCTCGCGATGCAGCGTATGCTTTCGGCATCGCGGGCAAAATTTGTTTAATTCCATACGCCCCGGATCGTTACGTCGATTTTTCTCCGTGGTGTAGTTACGTTCCTTACATTCCGAACAAGCCAGGGTGATCACCGGGCGGACATCTTTTTTAGAAGCCATTCTTTTCCTTTACACACCACGATACATTTACGTGGCTCATCGTATCATGCAATAATTTTGGTGATCACACCAGCGCCGACGGTCAAGCCGCCTTCACGGATGGCAAACTTGGAACCTTGCTCCAATGCCACCGGTACGATCAATTCAACTTCCAGGTTCACATTGTCTCCCGGCATCACCATCTCCACCCCTTCAGGCAGCTTGATGTTACCGGTCACATCCATGGTGCGGATGTAAAATTGCGGCCGATACCCGGTGAAGAATGCTTTGTGCCGTCCACCTTCTTCCTTGCGCAGCACGTACACTTCACTCATAAACCTGGTGTGCGGGGTGATCGATCCAGGCTTGGCTACCACCTGGCCTCGCTCAACCTCGGTACGCTCGATCCCGCGCAATAGCAGTCCACAGTTATCTCCCGCTATGCCCTCATCCAGTGACTTGTGGAACATCTCCACTCCCGTCACCACCGAGCTCATGCTCTTGTCTCGCAAGCCAACGATGTCCACCGGCTCGCCTACCTTGATCCGCCCGCGCTCCACTCTGCCTGTCACCACCGTGCCACGTCCCTTGATCGAAAACACATCCTCGATCGGCATCATGAACGGCTTTTCCGTCTCGCGCACCGGCTCCGGGATGTACTCATCCACCACCCGCAAGAGCTCCTTGATACAGGCATATTCAGGCGCATTCACATCCTTGCTCTCGCTCTCCAATGCCAGCAAAGCGCTCCCGCGTACGATCGGCGTCGTATCGCCAGGAAACTCATACTCGTTCAACAGGTCGCGCAGCTCCATCTCCACCAGCTCCAGGAGCTCCTCATCATCCATCATGTCCACCTTGTTCAGGAAGACCACGATGGCGGGAACTTCCACCTGGCGCGCCAGGAGCACGTGCTCTCGTGTCTGCGGCATCGGTCCATCCGGAGCCGCTACCACCAGGATCGCCCCATCCACCTGCGCTGCACCTGTGATCATGTTCTTGATGTAGTCCCGGTGTCCAGGCATGTCCACATGGGCATAGTGTCGCTTGGTCGTCTCGTATTCCACATGGGCTATGTTGATCGTGATGCCGCGCTCTTTCTCTTCCGGAGCATTATCGATCGTGTAAAATGACCGATACTCCGCCTGCCCCAAAAACGAGCAGTACTTCGTGATCGCAGCTGTCAAGGTCGTCTTCCCGTGGTCGATGTGACCCATCGTCCCTACGTTCATGTGCGGCTTGTTTCTCTCAAATTTTTGC
>Ga0154648_1034_pt8 | contig 9402 bp, 8 predicted proteins | sample Rifle2008BG13ft_FD_116077 | JGI IMG/M metagenome (GOLD analysis project Ga0154648, IMG submission 116077) | Chloroflexi bacterium RBG_13_48_10
ATCATTTGGTCTCTGGTCAGATCCTAATAACAAGATATTCACCTGACCTTTTGGATGAGAAAGGATCCCCATTGGTGAAGGTACATCAATATCCGGCCATACACTCGGTCCAGGATAATCCTCCCAAGCCTGACTAATTTCCGCGGTGAATTGGATCTCTGGCTCAGGCGTCTCCTCAATTCCTGTAACAGCATCACCAGCCTGGTCAGGTAAGAGATTCGATGGAGTTGGTGCCAAGGGTTGGAATGGCGTAGCCGTTGGAGTGGAACCAGGTGGCGCGACTAATAAATAATCACCATCGCCGGTTAACTTACCTTGCGGTGATGAAATTTGACTTATCAGTGTGCATGAAGCCGCGACCAATGCAAGGATTATGATGAGAGCAGCAGTATTCTTTTTCATTGCAAATCCATTATTAAGACGATGGGTGCGAACATATAGTTCCAGAAATGATAAGCGACAAAGATTTAGTTATAACAACAGCATCTATGTGGGATGCAATAATTGTACCTATCTATGCAGGAAAGGATAATGACCGACGAGGCCGGTTATCCTATCTCGGTGAGATTTTAGCTTATGTCCTTTTTACAACATATGATGGTCATTTTGCTGTGAAGGATTGGGATTTTCCAACCAAAACTAGTCTGCTAGCAAAGGCAACAAAACAATAAACGTGCACCCAACTCCTTCATGGGAATCAACCCAAATGCGACCTTTATGCAGATCGACCAGGGATTTTACTATTGATAATCCAACACCGGTTTCTCCGATACCTTTTATTGCCGGGTTTTCCATCTTGTACCGTCGAGAAAAAATACGTGGAAGATCCACCTTATTAATCCCCCCACCTTGATCCGTTACAGATATATGCACGTAATTAGGCTCATTTTCCTTCTGCTCCACCTTTGCGACCAACTTGATTTCTCCATCCTCTGGAGTCACCAAACAAGCGTTCTGTAACAGGTTGGCAATAACTTGCTGCAATGCATCCTTGTTTGCCTGGATTGGAGGGATATTCTCAGGTAAATCTATCTGCATGGTGATGTTTTTTTCGCTAATCTGCCCTTTGATGTACCCAACGGCTTCATTAATCACTTGATCCAAGTCCACTTTTGTGAGAGCTTGATTTACCTTACCTCCATCGATAGCCATTACTTGAACGAGCTCATTGAGCAATATACCCATTCGCTCAGTGGAAGCTTTTATTCTCTCCAGGAATTTCCGTTGCATCGCACCGACTAAGCCCACCGATTCCCCAAGCATGAGCTCAGTGTACCCAATGATCGAAGATAATGGCTGGCGGAACTCCTGTGCAATCGAGGTAACCAGTTCTACCTGTCCCATGTCGTCCAGGTGTTTCACTGTGGATAGCTGTACTTCCAACATCTTCTGATCCGATTTGGACAGCGTCGAGGGGATGCGTGCCAGGTCTACCAAAGCTGAGCGTAATTCTTGCCTCAATTGTTCGACTTCTTCAATCGATGGCCTTCCCCTGGAAACCAGACTCTCAAGCTCGCGATTTCGGGTCTCTAATTGCTCCAGGGAATCTTGCAGGCTTTTTTGGTTTTCCACTATTGGGGTGAAAACCCCTGCCTTAGAAGTAGCTTGAGTTGCCTGTTCGTTCAGTTTAATGTAATCTGCTTTTAATTGCACATATTCTTGATGAAGTTTTTCATAAGCCGCTTGCGTCGGTTGTAAACCTTTCAGGCTCTCCCCCGGCTCTGCTACCTGGGTGGTAACTTTAGAAACTTGGCTAGTACTAGAAGCCAAAGCGTTAACAACCTCTGTAAACCAGAAAACATCTTTCTCACTCCACATAGGTTGAGACGGCTTGGTTAGAACCAGGATTCCCATTTTTGAGCTTATTCCCTTTTGAGGCAATGGTATTTCCAGAAGATGGGTGGAGTGCTTAAGTCCGATCTCACTAGAGAGGGTATAAATCTCTGAAACAGGATTGCTGCCATCCAGGCGCAAGGTTTTTCCATTACGTATCGCATCCAGCAATAATGGCATTTTATGACCATCGGCTGTAAACCCATCTATGAAGCGGTCATCCAGCTGATTGTATCCAACCGGTAGGATGATCTGCTCACCAGTTTTCGGAGGAATTAGGAATAAGCTAACACCAGCATCCATTAGCTGCGCAACCAATTGAGTCAGCTTCTGGTAATATTGCGTCAGGGAGGTCTCATTACCAAGCATAATTACCGATTGGATCAACTTTGCATCCATTCGGGCTGTTGAGCGGGGTGTTAACTTTGTCCCGGTCGTAATTAAGGTAGCTCCACTCAGAGGCATCAATCGTCTGGGTAATACCAACATCAATGGAAAAGCTACCATCTCACTCAGGTGAACGAGCCAGGAAAAATCCCCGCCATCTTGGGGGAAGAAATATTGTGCCAGGTATCCGGCGAGAAAAATCAGTAGCATCAGGACACCAAAACCCCATGAGTTTGGCCGCTGCCACAGCAACAAAATCAAACCCACAACTAAGAGAGCGGCACAAGAATAATAGGCGTATCCCCCTAACAGGGAACCATTGAAGAATGTATTCGTGTTCTGAGGTAGCCACCATAACAGGCTAATACCCCCGGCAAATACAATGGCAATTCCTAACCCTGTGAATATCCAATCCGCGATTGGTTTTGCTCTGGGAAATGCCCACAACCAGATCACCAGCAACAGGCTAAATAAAGCCATCATCCGATCCAGTGGAGGTAGGAATATGTGTCCATCCATTACCCCCAGCCATGCCAGCCAGGATCCCAGAAATAGAAATACCTGGACCACGACAAGGAAGAACAAACCCTTTTGCATGCGTTTCCCTTCGGGTACCCCCTGATTACCATGCGCATACCACGAAGCGATCAACGCACTAAACGCGGATAACCCCAACACCAGGGAATAAACCAAATTACCCTGAGGTGTGGTAAACAAACTTACGATTTGATCGATAATTGGAGCCATAATCCCATCCCATTGGAATTATAGCATGTACTCAAGGTTGACAAAACAAGAATTCCAGGTAAAATTTCGTTCACCCAATTTATGCGATTAGCATGCCGAAGTGGCGGAATTGGCAGACGCGCTAGGTTCAGGGCTTAGTGGGCATTACGCTCGTGTGGGTTCAAGTCCCACCTTCGGCACTGGAAAAACCCTGCGATTTTCTCGCAGGATTTTTTATTTCGTATCCACGAAATAATTAGCATGCGTATCATTTTGCCGTAAATAAATCAGAAAGTGATGGAATCCCAGTAAGGACCATCACTTTCTTTTATATCCTCAATATGATCGTTGAAAATGTCTGAAAGGATGAAGTAGTGAGCTGTAAATTGCCACCATTTATTTTGCTTGGATACTCTATACAAGTCGTGGTCTCGAGCAGCTTAACTACTTGCTTCAGTAGCGACCAATTCTACCTGCCAAGCATATGCATGGCGTTATATATGGCTGGCTTTCCTGCTTTTATACAAACTCATTTTGAGCGGAGGGACATCACATTACTAACCTTAGGGTAATGGTTGTTGATTTTTAGTTTATTTGTCTATATAATTTATCTGGTTGCTGAAATGATTCAGCCCTGGTTTCGAATGTAGGCGCAGATGAAGATGAGATCAATAAATCCTTCTCATGAACGAAACATTGGTCCCATAGCAAACCTGGTCCAATTGTTGCATGGCAATAATACGATCGAACCTTGAAGGAGAGAATATTGCATCTAATTATTTACCATTGTAAAAATTTCATGCGGTTATATCTTTTACAAATGGTGTAGACACAATATATTACTAATCCAGATTGCGGAACGCCCGAATGAATAGGCGACTGCATCTTTATGTCTACACTGACCAGAGATATTTCCAGATAGTTTTTCTATTTTCATTTCCCTTGCGCGAACATTGAGGCTGGAGTAAGATGGACCTATGAATAAATTAAGTAGAGGTTGGAAACCAGCATTAATCATCGTTGGATTTGTCGTGCTGGTGCTTTTGGTGATGGATTTCAACAATCGCATGGCAGAGCTAAGGCGCTTGACAGCTGAGAAGGAGAACGTCAGCGCCCGAGTCACCAGCCTGGTACAGACCCAGCTCTCTCTCGAGACCCAGGTGGCATATGCCACCTCCGAAGCCGCAGTATATTATTGGGCATATAACTTTGAGCGCCTCGGGAAGGAAGGGGACGTACTGGTTGTACCCATCCAGCAACAAGGCAGCCTCCCCCAACCCACCCCTACCCCAGCTGTTACTCCTCAGGTCATTCACAATTGGCAGGTATGGCTATCCCTGCTCGCCGACCAGCCTTAGTAAGCTCCTTGACGCCTTAGACTGAGCGTGCTATAATACCGCCCGCCCGAAAAAAGGGTACCTTATTGATGCGGGGTGGAGCAGTGGCAGCTCGTCGGGCTCATAACCCGGAGGTCCTTGGTTCGAATCCAAGCCCCGCTACTTGAGGGCGATCTGCGCCCGAAACAACGCGAGTTATTTTACGAGCGTTGTAATATGTAAAAAATCCGTTCATTCAAAGGACGGATTTTTCTTATTGTAGCTCTTTGGTCACCGTGGAATGGATGCATTCAAATTATCACCCCGCTGCTTTGTAAGTCCGTCCTGATAATGGGCGATTATTTTGTAGGTCCTTGTCCCCCATAATGGGGATTCAAATAAACCAGGTTCAGCTGCTTGGCCAAATACTTGTTCCCGAGAGAAATCTCCGGAAAATTTACGAGATTTGCTCTCCAATTACAGTTTTACATAGATTCCCAATTTCATCCGGGCTGCAAACCTAATTTGGGTCTCAAGGCGTTGTTGATTGATAAGCATATGAGCGCGCTGGCCAACTTCTACAGGAATGATGATTTCATCCTTCCAATTTTCCTCGATATCCTCTTCCATTCCTTCCATAGTTGTCCAATAATACGTGAAATAGAAATACTCTATCATTGATTCTGTAAATAGCTGATCTATGATTACAGTATCGACTGCCTGATCCGCAGCCAAATCTATTGGACGACCCGGACTCATATCTATCATACCGGCTGATTCATTGCCTCCTTTGTAAATGACCTCCAATGGAACATCAATACTAAGGGGACGAACGTCGACAATAATTCCGTGCGGTTCTAATATTCGATGGGCTTCCTTCAGGGCATGGACCATGCCCTCAACATCTATTCATCAAAGCGAGCAGGCGAAGATGGCAATATTGAATGATTGAGATGGGAATGGAAGTCTTTCACCCATGGATTGTATGAAGAATGAATGGTATTCAGACGTGTTCATATCATTCTTGGCAGTCCGTAGGTCGGTTATCTCAGGATCAATTCCAAATATCTTTTTTGATGCTCCTGCATATTGTCGGGTAAATTTCCCATCACCACACCCTATCTCCAAGATTGTTTTTCCTGTAAGCTCACACGCACTCGCCAGGTGACGCAGTTCTGCCCCTTCAGGGTCCCGTATTGGTCTCATCCCTTCCTCCTTTACTACCTAGCCTGGATTGCTTGCTTACAACTTTTAATTGGTGTACACCGTATTAATTATACTGCCATGTGTAATCATTCATTCCAGTACAGTTATAATGGAGCAGCATTCCAGTGCAAAGTACTTTGATATGGAATTATCCGATCACGACCTCGACTTGACATTATTGGAAGAATCTGTTATTTATTACCTATCTTATCCAAATTAGCAAGCTGATTAGAAAGGGGTACGAATGAAATTTTTAACTCACTGGATCATCACGATCATCGCCTTGTTTGTGGCGACGCTTATCCTACCGAATTCCCTCATGTCGGTCGATGGTTCATCTGCCTGGCTGGCGTTTGCAGTCATGGCCGTTGTGCTGGGGTTGGTCAATATATTCATCCGGCCTATCCTCAAATTTCTTTCCTGCGGTTTTATCATCCTCACCGTTGGGCTATTCATGCTGGTGATCAATGCATTCCTGCTGTGGTTCTCCTCTTGGATCTGCCTCCAGATTGGTGTAGGCTTTTTCGTCCAATGGCCTTGGGGGGCCTTCTGGGGCTCGATTATCGTCAGCGTGGTATCATTTGTCTTCCACCTGATTATCCAAGAGCGACCTCGAGTCACATAATCGCCTACAACTTCGTTCGCACGATAGTCCTGCTCGAAATCACCAACCCGATCCGGACAAGATTAAACGCGGCTGTGTAATTCACTCCTGAACGCCACTGAGATATAATTCTCCTGACGTCCTCCAATGATAGACAATTACGCCATGTAATTCCAGGCATAATCAATCCAAATTACGCTCGGATAGGGAATTTCCTATTAATAAATGTCAACAGTTCAAACGATAATCCCGGGAGCGAACATGATCATTCATGCACGTGGACCCAATTTTGTAGATAATCTCGGTCGCAGGGTGATGCTGCGCGGGGTCAACTTAAGCGGAAGTAATAAAGTTCCCTACAGACCTGATGGGGCTACATACATCCGTGAGGGTTTCTTTGACCACCGCGAGGTATCATTCATTGGGCGTCCATTTCCGCTGGATCAAGCTGATGAGCACCTGGGTCGATTGCGCGAGTGGGGGTTTAACTTTCTGCGGCTGCTTGTCACCTGGGAGGCGATTGAGCATGCTGGACCTGGCATTTACGATGTGGAATATCTCGATTACATCACCGAGGTGGTGAAGAAAGCGGGTGAACATGGCTTTACCCTGTTCATCGACCCACACCAGGATGTATGGAGCCGCTTTTCTGGTGGAGATGGTGCTCCCGGATGGACATTGGAAGCCGTCGGTTTTGACATCACCCATTTTTCCGAGACCGGCGCGGCTATCGTTCATGCCACCCACCCCGGACCCTACCCCAGGATGATTTGGTCTTCCAATGCCATTAAGCTTGCCAGCGCCACCATGTTTACCTTGTTCTTTGGTGGTAATGATTTTGCACCACTCACCAAAGTGGATGGCGAACCAGTCCAGGAATACTTGCAGAGCCATTATTTCGACGCCATCAAGCAAGTTGCCATGCGGTTACGTGACCAACCGCATGTGCTCGGTTTTGATACGATGAACGAGCCTTCCTGTGGCTACATCGGGTGGAAAGATCTCGGCTCTGCTGGTGAACGGATCAATCTTGACGCGGTACCCACGCCATACCAGTCGATGCTACTGGGAGCTGGTCTGCCACAGGAAGTGGATTGTTGGTCACTCGGCCTCGCCAGAATCAAGAAGACAGGCACACGCAAGTTGAATGAAGCCCGACTGCGGGCATGGTTACCTGGCTATGATTGCATCTGGAGGCAGCATGGTTTGTGGGATTTCGATACCTCGGGTGAACCCCACCTGCTTCGGCCAGATTATTTTGCCGAGGTGAACGGCAGTCGCGTGGATTTCGCCCGGGATTACTACCGGATCTTCAATAATCGATTCAGTGAAGCTATTCGTAGTGCTCACATGGATGCATTAATCTTTATTGAGGACTTACAAGATAAGCCACCCTACGAACATGGAGAATTGGATGCTAAAGACATCGTCTATGCCCCTCATTGGTATGATGCCTATGCGCTGGTGAAGAAAGATTACTCGCCGATTATCGCTGTGAACAGCCTGACCCACAAGGTCGTCTTTGGCTCACCAGCCATTCGGACCTCGTTTTATCACCAGCTTGCTACCCTCAAAGGACAATCCAAAAAGGAGATTGGTGGCGTACCATGTGTTCTTGGTGAGTTCGGAATACCATTCGACATGCAGGACAAACAAGCATACCAAACCGGGAATTATAAAGCCCAGGTGAAAGCTTATCAGCGCAGCATGCAGGCTGTTGAAGATAATTTGCTTAATTTCACGCTCTGGAACTATACCCCCGATAACAACAATCTGTATGGTGATCTATGGAACGAAGAAGACCTGTCCATTTACAGTAATGACCAGCGGGCCAACCCGGGTGATATCAATTCAGGTGGCAGAGCTTTGGAGGCAGTTATACGCCCGTACCCGATTGCAACTGCCGGAGAGTTACTCGAAGCATCCTTTAATTGCCACAAGCGGGTTTTCAAGATGAAATTCCGCCATGACCCTGAGATTTCAGCACCCACAGAGATCTTTGTCCCAAACTACCAATATCCACATGGCTATTCCATCCGGATCAGTGATGGCAGGTATGAGATCAAACGCTCACAACAAATCTTACTCTACTGGCCAGGATCAGAGCACAATGTGCATAAACTGATAATTAAACCGTAGTCTATGTGGGGCAGGTCGCGATCTGCCTCTACATTTTTATCATTACGAAGGAGTCATGCAAAATGTCATCGGTCCCACTATTTTGCATGGCATGGCACCTCTATAAAATTAGAAAGTCGATTCAGAGAGAAATCCACATTACCTTAAAAATATAGGGTAAGGTTGTTTCATTAATAATTAGTTTATTTCATACCCCAAATTTTAAACTACTGCAACCCACCGCTGAGTTTCACATTGGCTGCTTCCGGTGGTGAAGCGGTTTTCGCTTGTGCTTGTTCATCCTCTCGATAATGGCAGCCGCGGCTTTTACGATTGCGATGGGCTGCATATGCCACGATTAACGCAGTCTGCACGCTGTTACGCAAGCCAATCAGACCGTCGCTCAGGCGTGTTTTACGGTAAAACTCCTCAATATCCAGCCAAAGCTGGCGCAGGTCTCGTATCGCCCGGTTCAGACGATATTCGCTGCGAACCAATCCCACATAATGCCACATCAGGTTGCGGACACTTTGCATATCCCCTTGAATCAAATTCGGATCAGCTTCATAGATGAGACCACTATCATTCCACTCGGGGATGTCGTGATCACTTACCGACACTCCAGGCGATTGTGTTCGGATATCCTCCGCAGCCTGAACGCCCCAAACCAACCCCTCCAGGAGTGAAGTGCTAGCGAGGCGATTCGCTCCATGGACACCGGTACAACTTACCTCACCCACTGCATACAGGTTGGGGATACTTGTGCGCCCCTTCAGATCCACCTGCACACCTCCACAAAAGTAATGGGCGGTGGGTACCACCGGGATAGGCTGGCGGGTGATGTCTATATTTTGCGCCAGGCAGTACGCATAAATGTGAGGGAATCGTTCTCGAATATAATCTGCAGATTGGTGAGAGCCAATATCCAACAGGACGTATGGGTAACCTTTATCCACCATTTCAGAATAAATCCCACGGGCGACGATATCACGCGGTGCCAGGTCTTTCCACTCCGGAGAATACCGTTCCATGAATGGCTTACCCTGCGGTGTAAGCAAGATGCCCCCCTCTCCCCGCACTGCCTCGCTGATCAGGAACTTGGTGGTGGTGAGAGAATTCAGTGCAGTTGGATGGAATTGCATATATTCGGCGTTTATAATACTCGCCCCGGCACGATATGCCATGGCAACCCCATCCCCGCGCGCTCCGGTG
>Ga0154648_1259_pt2 | contig 9398 bp, 8 predicted proteins | sample Rifle2008BG13ft_FD_116077 | JGI IMG/M metagenome (GOLD analysis project Ga0154648, IMG submission 116077) | Chloroflexi bacterium RBG_13_48_10
CTCCGCCAGCAGGCTTTTCCCAAAACCATTACCCCGATAATCCGGGTGGATGGCTATGGTGGCAATATGAGCTTCATCCATAATGATCCACACGATGGACATTCCAATTATTGTAAATCTGGATTCGTTTGTACCAAGCTCAGATACCAAAGCCAGGGTGGAAGGATTCTCGGTCAGCTCGAAGCGATAGGATTTTTCCGGCCACGGCAGTGTAAATGAAAGCAGGTCAATATCATGAACCCGGGGAATATCTTCCAGGTTCATCGTGCGGTACCTCAACTCATGGTTCTCAGCAGGGTGCGGTAGATATGACACAGAAACTGCCTGACCTGATCTGCTTGATTTTGTCAGCCGGATGGGATACAAGCACAGACCATATCACCCAGGGATGGGATCGCCTAGCTGGAGGTAGGTTGGTGAAATGGTGGCTGGATCATCCACATCTCCAGCCTGCCAGCGCTTCCAGGCAAGCTCAGCCAGGAGAGAGGGCCGGCGCATCGAATGTGCTGGTGATGCCAGGACCACATTTTTATATTTCCTCGCCAGGGCATGTTGCTGTTCTTCTGTCAGCTCACCACATATCAATGTGGGCTCATGTATCTGGCGAGAAAGTTTTAAGACATCCATAACTTCTATGGGTGGTTTTAACTGCCAGTGTCCATCGGCAGGGATGTACCAGCCTACTGCCAACCGTCCGCGTCCGGCCTGGATGATGGTCGCCAGGGAGAATCCGGGTGAGACTGGCTGAGATTCCGCCACGATATCCAGGGTCGGTATTCCAATAATCGGCAGGTGACGCGCCAGGGCAATGCCCTTTGCCAATGCCATCCCAATCCGTAAGCCAGTGAATGACCCGGGTCCCGTCGCAACTGCTAAAAGCTTCAGCTGTTGGAGTTCAATCCCAGCTCGGGAGAGTATTTCGGCGACGGCTGGAGCAAGCTCAACGGTATGATAATCGTGACTGGCCCAGATATTTTCGCACAATACCTGGACACCATCATAGATGGCGATACCAATGTTACGGGTGGAGGTATCAAAAGCTAGGAGCACTCAACCTCCATATACTAATTTACGAAAACGGGATAATAATTCTTCATAGTACAGTCCGCGACCTGAGAAGATCAGGTCTCGCTGGACATCATCAATGTAATTCAAGTGCACCCATAAACCCTGGTCCGGTAACGCTGACTGGACGCGCTCCGCCCACTCGACAATTATAGGCCCTTGGTCAAGCATGTCATCCAAATCGAGGTCGAGTGCTTCGGTTGAACCATTCAAACGGTATGCATCCAGATGGAAAAGACGCAAGCCGCCTGTATGGCGGTAGACATTGACGATTACAAAAGTCGGGCTGGAGACCAGGTCATGTGATCCCCAGCCTGCTACGATTCCTTGAACCAGGGTGGTCTTCCCCGAACCAAGGTCACCTACTAAAGCGACCAAGTCACCTGGCTGGAGCAATGCCCCCAGTCGCATACCCACCCGCCGGGTCTGTTCAGCGCTTCTGCTAATAATTTCCAGTGAGTGGGGGTCGAGAATGGGCATGTGAGGATTATACAGCGGATTATTAAAAACGCAACAGGATATCCACCGGAATCAACCCTCGGCACCATCGGTGAGGTGGTTATGGCTATCCTTTCGTTTTTAGGTTCGCCAGGGATGCCGCCACACGTTTCATCCCTACATTCTCAAAGAATATATCTACAATTTCATCATCATCCTGGATACGGCTATTCAGTACCATTCCATCTCCCCAAACGGGATGCTCCACATGGGTGCCCGGAAGGTATCTTTGAGATGTGACCCGCGATGTACCGTAGCGCTTGGATTCCCATTGGATCGTTTTAGTATCAAAACTGCTCCGCCTGGTTGGGCTGGTGGTACGCATGGAGCTGGTTTCATCGAGCAGGCGATCGGGGATATCCGTGAGGAAGCGCGAAGGCTCGACAGGATCGGGGTAACCAAAAGCACTCCGGTTTTGAGCATATACCATATAAAGCCGGTCCTTCGCCCGGGTGATCCCCACATATAATAAGCGCCGTTCCTCCTGCATCGCTTCGGGATCATCGAATGAGCGTGAGTGTGGAAGCGTGCCTTCATTCAACCCGGCGATAAATACAACCGGGAATTCCAATCCTTTGGCGGCATGTAAGGTGAGCAGGGTGGGGACATTGGCGCTGGTTTCGAGTGTGTCCTGGTCAGAGACCAGGGCAACATCTTCGAGGAATTCACTCAGTGTCCGGTCTCGATACTCCGCTGCCAGACGGCGCAATTCCATCACGTTTTCCCAGCGCTCGCTACCTTCATCTGAACCATCATCAATATAGGCATGGTAATCCGTGTCATCAATGATCCGGTCCATGATATTAAGTGTGGAATTATCGCCCATCAGGGTGATCCATCGTGATAACAATTCCCCAAAGCCAGCCAGGATAGCTAAAGCACGCAGCGGAAAGGAGTCCTTGTAAGCCTGCGGGTTTTTTCCCATCTGGAGCAGAAGGTCGCCAGGGTTCAAGCCAGCTTTCTGAGCCTGTGTACGCAAGACTTGCAGGGTCTTGTCTCCAACACCGCGTGGCGGCACATTGATAACCCTGACCAGGCTCAGCTCGTCATTCGGGTTATGTGCTAAACGCATATAAGCGATGACGTCCTTCACCTCACGACGACCATAAAAGCGTTGTGCACCAACGAGCTTGTAGGGTAAGCCTGCACTCAGAAAAGCCTCCTCTAGCAGGCGGGATTGGGCATTGGTGCGGTACATCACCGATACATCACCTGGATTGATCTGCTTACGACTAATCAGGCTGGCGATGGTATCCACAATAAAGGATGCCTCCTGCCGGTCATCATAAGTCTCATGCAGGACGACCCGCAGACCTTCGCTACGCTCGGTGAAGAGTCGTTTTGGGGTGCGGTTCGGGTTCGGGTCGATGATCGCCATGGCGACATCCAGGATTTGCTGGGTGGAGCGATAATTCTGCTCCAGGAGGATCACCTGTGCATCGGGATAATCCTGTTCGAAGCGTAGCACATTGCGATAATCTGCCCCTCGCCAACGGTAGATGGACTGATCGGCATCACCGACGGCGAAAATATTGTTATGGAAGGAAGATAACCTGCGGATCAGGACATATTGTGCCAGATTGGTATCCTGGAACTCATCCACCAGGACGTGCTCGTAGCGACGAGCATAGCGATCGCGCACTCCAGGGTTATCATCCAGCAGGAATGCAGTGTAGAGTAGCAGGTCATCGAAATCCACCGCGTTATTCGTCAGGAGCCTCTGCTGATATCCAATGTACACCCGTTTAACCACCTCGTCGCGATAGGTCTGCAGAGGATATTCATCCGGAAGGATCAGCTCGTTCTTCGCATTAGAGATTGAATTTAATATAGCCAGCGGACGGTATTGCTTTTCATCCAGGTTCAAGTCAGCGATGACACGCTTCACCAGACCCATCTGGTCATCTTCATCGAAGATGACGAAATTGGAATTGAAAGGAAGGTGTTCGGCTTCCCGGCGGAGGATGCGTGCGCAAGTGGCATGAAAAGTACCTAATGTCACCCCCCGGGCGCCTTCCCCCAATAAACTGATCACCCGGTTCTCCATCTCACGCGCGGCTTTGTTGGTGAAAGTTACCGCCAAGATGTTATAGGGTCGCACCCCCAGCTTACCGATCAGGTACGCAATCCGCTGCGTGAGGACACGCGTCTTACCAGAACCAGGTCCCGCCATGACCAGGACGGGACCCATGTTTGCCATTACAGCATGTTGTTGTTGAGGGTTGAGACCAGCGAGGAGGTCCATCCGGCAAATTCTACCATACTTACAAAACTGACATTTTTCCTGGCTAATTTCGGGATACTGGTTGTCAAGAATCCTGCTCTAAGCTAAAATCAAACCATGGATTGGTCCATGATCGGGCATGAGTGGGCAGTCAATCTGCTTGCAGAGCACATCGCTCAGCGACGTGAACGGCATGCTTATTTGTTTACCGGTCCATCAGGCGTTGGGCGCCGGACTTTAGCATTGCGCTTCACCCAGGGATTAAACTGCCTAAAACCACCCACACCGGGCCAACCTTGCTTGCAATGCACAGCCTGTAAGCGTATTGAGCAGATGCGCTATCCTGATCTTGCGTTGGTTGAAGCAGAACATGAGGGGGAAACACTGAAAATTGATCAAATACGCGCGCTTCAGCACACGTTATCATTGGCGCCATACGAGGCACGCTACCGGGTGGCGTTAATCCTTCGGTTTGAAGAGGCGCATGCCAGTGCCGCCAATGCCATGCTGAAGACACTCGAGGAACCCCCGCCTCAGGTTGTGGTCATATTAACCGCAAAAAGCGCGGAGAGTCTCCTGCCCACGATTGTCTCGCGTTGCGAAGTGCTCCGCTTGCGCTCATTGGCGATCGACGAGACAGCTAAAGGTTTGCAATTGACCAGGGGTGTGCCCCAGGAACAGGCTGAGAGGCTTGCGCATATTTCTGAGGGGCGTCCAGGGTATGCCATCCGGTTGTTTGAGCAACCCGGTTTGCTTGAACAGAGACAGGCCTGGTTGGATGAGCTGGTTGGGTTGCTCGGCGCGTCACGGCGCGAGCGGTTTGCTTTCGCCAAGGGGGTTGTTGAAGATAAAGAAGGACTGAGGAGCGAGTTGCAGGTGTGGCTGACATTTTGGCGTGATGTGCTCATTGTTACGACGGGAGTAAGCCGTTCGATCACAAACCTGGATTATTCCACCCACATCCGTAGACTGGCAGTCGGATCAGATTTAAACAAGGCTCAATTCCATGTGAAGGCGATGGAACGCACAATGGAGCAGATTGAGCGTAATGTTAATACACGCCTGGCGCTTGAAGTGCTGCTCATGGATTTCCCAAGGGTCAGTCTCGCCGGGTGATGGCGAACTATGCTATACTGAGATTGGATCACGAACGGATGAAAACTCAACCAGCTGACATTGAGGATATATCAACCCGCTCCTCATTGGAACTGCTCTATCACATCAGCCGAGAGCTCAGCTCAGCGCTTGACTTACGGACGGTGTTAGAGCGGATCCTGTTTTTATCGATGCAAAATGTAGGTGCGATCAATGGCTCCATCATCGTCCTGGATGATGCTGGGGTTGCAGTTGATTCGGCCATTATTGTTGGGGATAGGATTGAAAACAACACCACTGATCGTCTCCTGGAGACGCTTGAAAAAGGTTTGTCAGGATGGGTCGTGGATCACCGGCAGGTGGCAGTGGTAGAAAACACCAGCCTGGATGATCGCTGGATGCCACGCCAATATGAAGATGACGAGAAGCAATTGCCAAAATCAGCTGTAAGTGTGCCTTTACTCACCCATGATAATCTCGTTGGCGTCTTAACCCTGGTACATCCAAGAACGGGTTTCTTCACCCCCGATCATGTCAATCTCGTACAAGCTATCGCAGACCAGGCAGGGATCGCAGTCCTCAATGCACGTTTATATGCTGAAAGCCAGCGAAATGCACAGGTGATGACCTCGCTTGCCAGGAGCGCTTCCGGGATATCTGCCAGCTTAAATCTTGATACCGTCTTTAAAGGCATTCTAGAACAAGCTGAGCTGACCATCAACGCACAATTGGTTATGTTAGCCCTGATTGATCCGCAAAACGGTTATCTGGAGCTCAGAGCAATCAAGGACCGTTCAGAGATCGAAATAATCCCGGCTCCGAGTAAGATTGAACGGGGGATTTCAAGGTGGGTTGCTGAACATGATGAAGCATTGTATATCCAGGACGTAAGCACAGATAAGAGATTTGATTCAGCCGCAGATCAACGACGAGGGGTTACTGGCAAAACCATTCTGTGCGCCCCAATCCATTACACCGGGAAGGTCATTGGTGCCCTTGAAGCGGTCAATCCGAAAGGGGTGGATTTTAATCAGGATTTGTTAGTGATCTTATCAGGAATTGCCGACCTGGCAGGTACAGCCATCCGTCATGCGCAGTTGTTTGCCCAGCTTCAGGCAGCTCACCAAAGCTACCAGGAGTTGTTTGAAGATAGCATCGATCCAATCCTGATCACCGACTGGGATGGTAAGGTCTTGGAGGCGAACCGGAAGGCAGTTTTAACCTCGGATTATAGTAAAACAGACTTGCACTCATTGGTCATTAATCAAATCCATCGAATTGACCAAGAATTAGTCGGGGAGGATTTTAACCAGCTTCACTCTGGTGAGACCCTGTCATATGAGTCAGTTTTATACACTGCCAGCGGTTATGAGGTGCCGATTAGAGTTTATGTCCGGGAAATTCACCTGGATAATATCGCCCGGGTGCAATGGATTCTGCGGGATATCACTGAGCAGAAAAAGCTTGATACCCTAAGGGATGATCTGACATCGATGATCTACCATGACCTGAGATCACCCCTGGCTAATGTAGTCTCGAGTCTGGATCTACTAGGCACGATGTTACCTTTAGATGATCCAGCTTTAAAATCATTATTAGACATTGCTATGCATTCAACTGAGCGAATCCAACGGATGACCGATTCGTTATTGGAATTAAGCACCATGGAGGCGGGTCAACCCATCGGGACTCGAAAACAAACCAGTGTTTTGACCTTGTTATATGAAGCTGTTGAGGCGATGGAGTCGCTGGTGCATAATAGAAGTCAAATCATAAGCTATGAAGTACCAGGTCGTCTTCCCAATGTATTCGTTGACCAGGATATGATCCGCAGGGTGGTGACGAATTTATTGGAGAATGCCAGCAAATACTCACCTCAAGGAAGTAAAATAGAAGTAGGCGTACGTCGGGAAGGTGATCAAATCCTGGTTTGGGTTGAGGATAATGGACCAGGGATACCTGCCTCGGAACATGAACGCATATTCCAAAAATTTACACGTCTGAAAACCGAAAATGCACCTAAAGGGCTTGGCCTGGGTTTGGCTTATTGCCGCCTGGCAGTGCAAGCCCATGGCGGAAAAATATGGGTTAAAAGCGATGTCGGAGCTGGTTCACGCTTCACTTTTTCCCTTCCAATCATGACTCCATAACTATTCAGATTAGGAATAAACAGAGAGGATTATGCAGCAGATAGAACGCGGTGTTTATTTCGAAAATACATACCCTGGTGTGACGGTCGGTGCAATCCTGCTGCCCATGGGGACGGTCTTGATCGATGCTCCATTACGGCCGGAAGATGCCCGCTCCTGGCTGAATCTACTCTATAACCTGGGTGCAAAACCCAACCGTTTACTGGTCAATCTGGATGCCCACCCAGACCGTACCCTTGGTGCAAGGTCCATGGAGTGTACGATCATCGCTCACCAAAAAACTGCCCAGGTATTTCGCGGTCGACCGTCCATTTTTAAAGGTCAAAATGCAGAAAGCGGCTCAGTTTGGGAGACTTTTGATGATGTGGTCGGGACACGTTGGGCATTACCCGATATCACCTTTACACACCAGATTTCGCTTCACTGGGGAGAACATGACGTTTGTATTGAGTACCATGCAGGTCCTGCTCCAGGTGGGACATGGGTGGTTATTCCATCGGCAAAGGTGATGTTCGTTGGTGATGTAGTTCTGCTTAATCAACCACCTTTTTTAACCAATGCTGATATTCCCGCCTGGATAGAAACCCTGGATTTGCTGATGAATTCCTTCCGTGAATATACGGTGATCAGCGGTCGCGGGGGTCAAATTGGTCCAGAAGAAGTGAAAAATCAGCAACGTCATCTAAAAAGCATTCTAAGGGGACTGGACCGCCTGGTCAGGAGGAATGCTCCTCCTGCAGATGTCGAGCACATGATCCCTAAATTACTCTCTGATTTAAGTTTTCCCGTAGAGCTGCATGATCAATATTATCAAAGGTATCACCATGGTTTGTTTCAGTACTACGCCCGACGTTACCGCCCCAGCGAATCCAGTGGTGAGTGAACAACCATTATGCCAAATTCATCCTACCGCCCCGTCTTTCAGTTAACGCGTGGTGATATCGTAGAGTCGATTCATTTCGGCGCTATAGCAGTCATGGAGGCATCGGGCAGGCTGGTAGCCTGGTATGGAGATCCCGGGCTGGTGACTTTCACCCGTTCATCCGCCAAGCCTCTGCAGGCACTCCCTTTTTTGGAAAGTGGAGGACTGTCATTCTATGGGTTGACGCTGCAGGAAGTTGCGCTTGTGTGTGCTTCCCATTCAGGCACAGATGAGCATGTGGGAGTTGTGAAGTCTCTCCAAGCAAAAACCGGGGTGAGTGAAGCAGATTTGATGTGTGGTGTGCATGCTGCCTATGATAGGGCAACTGCGGAAGCGATGCGCAAACGGGGCGAGGAACCAACCCCCAACCGCCACAACTGCTCGGGGAAACATACCGGGATGGTGGCATTTTCACGCATGTTAGGGTATCCTCTCAGCCCGAATGGATTGTCCTACATTGATCCTCACCATCCCGTTCAGCAAAGAATCCTGACCTCTCTTGCAGAAATGTGTGACCTTCCGATGCAAGAGGTGCACATCGGCATTGACGGTTGTTCTGCCCCAAATTTCGGCCTTCCATTGAAAAACACAGCGCTTGGATTTGCGCGTATATGCCAACCCGACGGATTATCCGGAAAGCGGGCTGAAACCTGTCACTTGATCTCCAATGCGATGCGCACCTATCCGGATATTATTGGCGGTCCGGATAATTTCGACACCTTCCTCATGCAGGCAGCCCAAGGGAGGGTCATCTGCAAAGGTGGAGCGGAAGGTTTCCAAGCTTTTGGGATTATGCCCGATGCCATTAAACCTGGATCACCTGCCCTTGGAGTCGCATTCAAGATATCGGATGGCGATCTTAAAGGACATAACCGCCCAGCTGGTGATCCCAGGGGTCATGTCAGACCGGCTGTAACCCTGGAGATACTACATCAATTGGGAGTATTCGATTCACAGGATCTGGATCAGCTGGTGGAATATGGACCTGAGTTCCCAGTAGAAAATTGGCGAAAGCTAAAGGTGGGTTGGGCATCGCCTTGTTTTAATTTAGAATACTCAAAATGAACCCGCGCCAGTGCGCACTGGAAGTACATCGCAGGTTGCTTGAAAAATATGGAGATCCATCCTGGCGGAATCCCTTACCCATTCTGGATGAGTTAATCTCAACCATCCTATCGCAGAACACGAATGATATAAACCGTGATCGTGCATTTACCAGGTTAAAACAGCGCTTCGAGACATGGGAAAATGTACGTGATGCTGATGCGAATGCGGTGATTGAAGCTATTCGATCCGCAGGGCTGGCGAATCAAAAAGGACCACGCATTCAAAAAATCCTGCACCAAATAACAGCAGAGAGGGGCTCACTTGAGCTTGATTTCCTGGAGGGGTTACCTGCTGATGACGCCATGGCCTGGCTGATGAAATTTAATGGGGTCGGGCC
>Ga0154648_1104_pt4 | contig 9372 bp, 8 predicted proteins | sample Rifle2008BG13ft_FD_116077 | JGI IMG/M metagenome (GOLD analysis project Ga0154648, IMG submission 116077) | Chloroflexi bacterium RBG_13_48_10
GTTGGGAGGGCGGTTTACCACGGCGTGTTCTGACATAGACAGAATGACCTACGTCCATTCCTACCAGTGCAACCATACCACCTAAAACAAGTGGGATGAAGAATTTGTAAAATAAATTAACATAATAGACCAGGGCATAATTGCTCGTAGAGGGGATATAATGCGACATCCAAGCACCCGGGAAGTTGCTGGATGCATCCGGATGGCACACCTTGCACCGCACCAACAGGTTCTGTTGCATCAAAATGCCAGTTTGAGGATCATCAATCCGAGAGATATCATGAACGCCATGGCAGTCATAACAAACAGGTTTGTTAGTGGGGGCGTCTGGGGATTGTTTCTCGAATAAGGTCACTGTAGTACCATGAAAATCAGCCACATAGGTATTAAGAACATCGGTCGTAATGCCATATTTGTCCATTAACATCGGATCGGTGTGGCAGCTTGCACAAAGCTCGGGAGATTTCAAGCGAAATGCATTCGTAGTTGGATTTTCGATATTATGAACCCCATGACAATCGATGCAGGTCGGTACATCGGTATTTGACTCTTCAGTCAGGGCAGCGCCGTGGACGCTACCTTGATATTTATGGTATATCTCGGAATGACATTTTGAACAGGTGAGTGGAATATCTAAGCGTGCTGATGGGAGAAGGATCTTTGATTTTAAGTCAGTCCACTGACGGGTATCATGCGAACCGTGACAATCGGTGCATACAGCAGCCTCGCGCATACCTTCAGCTTGCGCAGCCGAATGAACACTATCCAGGGTAAGGTTATATTCTCCCGAATGACAGCGGATACATACTTTAGTGAGCTGCAAGGTAACGTCACGTAGATCTGACGCAGTAAAAGCGGGGTGCGGATAATTACCCAGATCTGTATGACATTGAACACAGGCATAATTATTTTGACCATGAATTGAGGCAGAATAGGTCTCTGGATTAACATACAAATCCAGAATATCCCCATTCGTAAGGGTGATTGAGAGGCCAGGTTCTCCATGGCACTCGAGACAAACATCATTGCCAACAATGGATCCGGTGGAATTCTGGTCTGGTAAACCCGGACCTGGTGAGAAGTTTTGGCTTTCCTTTATATCTAATGAAGCTGCTGCACTGGAGACCCTTGATAATAGAATTAAGAGGCTGCAGATGAGGAGCGCACCAGTCAGGTAAACGAGAAGATACTTCCTGCCTTGCCTCATGATTTGAGATCTCCAGTATCCTGATTGGAGTGAGATTGATGCACTAACTGGTCATATTCAAGGGTGTGATATGTGCGCATATCCGTTTCATTGAGCCAGCCAGAAAATATACTCAGGTTGAGCCGCTCGAGATGTACATGATAGAAATGCCACAACACAATGAATATGGCAGTAACAATGGCTTCAGTACTGTGAGCCATGATGGCTGCAGGTATTACCCCACCAGGTAGGAGGCGGGTGATTACTTCGGGAAACCATAGTGTATATCCAGATATCAGCATCACCCCGATGGAAAAAAACAGGAACCAATAAGTCACTTTTTGCTCGAAGTTATATTTCCCAAAAACCGGTTTTTGTTTTTTGATAAAAAGCAGGTAGAGCAGCATCGACCAGGCGTCTTTAATATCCTGAAAGGTCGGAAGCATATCACCGGGTAATTTTCTACGGGCGATCAGGTAGCATGCTTTTCCCAAATGGTGAAAAACCAAAGCAGTCAGTACCACGGCGGTCACATGATGTATCAGCTGGATAGAAGCCAATCTATCGGGTGAGGTTATGATGGCCTGGCTCCAGGAAGCTGTGTTATATTTTTGGGGTAAGCCAGTGACTAATAGAATCGCGATGCACAGGAGCAAAATTGCATGCTCCCAGCGCTGGCTAATTGTGAAGCGCGGATAAGTCCGTACTAATTTCACAGCATCACTCGGCGAGGAGGGGGCAGGTTTGCGTTGGCTTGTCATAGACTCCTCCTCACTCGATCGACCGTGAACCTAATAAATTGAAGGGCGACATATAGTCCACAAATCCACAAGATCAAAGGGGTAAAGATCGAGTAAAACGAATCTACGTAAAAAAGGAAAGGTGTTCGCTGCAAGCTGACTTTATAATGTCCGGTCCAGGCTCCAGTCCAATTCGGGCTGACACCTGGATGACATTTTTGACATGTCACCAGGAGATTTTTTGGATTGACGGATGATTCCGGGTTGTCAGGTTGCAATATATCGTGGATACCATGGCAATCGGTGCAAATGGCTGAAGTATGCTTAATGGTTGGCCAGCGAGCCTGGTAGACTGAGACATCCAACCCATGCCAGGAAAGGCTGTATAAATCGTAGACATCCCCAGAGAGGTCATATTTGTTCATCATCTCCTGGTTGGCATGGCAGCTGGCACATAGATCAGGTTCATTCACCCGAAATTGTTGCGTGCGCGGGTCTTGAATGTTATGCACTCCGTGACAGGTCGTGCAGACAGGAACATCAGGATTGGATTCCTGTTTTAAAGCGTTGCCGTGAACGCTGGATTGGTAGATTGAATATTCCTGGGTATGGCAATTACCGCAGGTAGTAGGAATCAATGTGCGGGGTTGGTCTGGTGGATGAATATAGTGAGAACCATGACAATCAGTACAAATGGGTGCAGCAAGGTTACCTGCTTCAGCAACCTGTGCGTGCATGCTATCCTGTGTCCTGGTGTAATTCCCTGGGTGACATTTCTGGCAGGCAGCATAATAAGACCGTGATAACTCACGACTGGTTTGATAATCGATGGGGGGGTGTGGATAGGTGGTTATATCGGTATGGCAAGCTTCACATTCAATCCCATTTGGAGAATGGACTGAGGTATTTAATTCTTCCACGGAAATATAAAGTGGAAGTACCTCTCCACCGGGGAGGGTCATTTCCAAATCGGGGTTCGAATGGCAGCTTAAACAATATTCTTCGGTTTGCTGCGCAGGCTCACTCGCACGGGCTGGAGTAAACCAAAACAAGCTCACCAGGGCGATGAAACCGACAATCAGGAAAACGTACGGCACTTTTATTGGTGATAGCTTCATTTGCCGGTCCTCCTTAATAACCATTATCTTCACGACTTTGGTATTCATTGGTGGGGGGAGCAGGTTTTGCAATTACACCAAAGCGGCGAAGCAAATAGGAGATCCCAAATAAAATTATCAAAGGAATAAGGCAACGCGCAATACACAGCAATGCGACAAAGACCGGATTTGCAGTTGCGTCACCCATTTTCATATCCTCCACATACACTACTGATCCATGAAGACTCACCCATATATGCCAGGATGAACAATCGCATGGAGAAGGGAGTTCTAAAAAGGAAATTTTTCACTATTAAGTATAACCTACTGAAGACCCGTTATTTCCGGTATGTTCCTGATTGGTAAACAAAGGTAGGTATCGGATACCAAGGGTGAGCATGGTCAGACCATATCCAATAATCCCGATAGCTATACCCCATTCAGGCAGTCCAGGGAAATATTTCCCCGGTGGAAGCTGATACAGAGTGCCTGGGGAATAGCTTAAAGGCACGAATAAACCTCCGACAGTGACGTTCCATCGATTGACAACCACTCCAATCACAGCAAATAGAGCACCCATGACTAAATATCCAGGATTGCGATTGAAGCGTGGAGTCAGGAATAGAATTGCCGGTAAGATCACACCGAGTACGATCTCAAACACCCAAAACGAAAAATTGTAGGGGGTTTGTTGGCTAAGCAAATTGAATGACTCACTCACAGAAGGCGTACGGCCATAATACGTCACCGCAGCGAGATCCCAAAAGCGGATATATCCATAGATCATGATGGCAAGACCGCTGAAACGAGCAATGGAATGTAAAACGTCGTTGGGTATGTTTTTCTTGCCGGTCACCCATTCAGCAATATACGCAATCGCCATGGTCAATGATGGTCCGACTGCTACTGCGGAGAGAATAAACATGATCGGCATACTGGGTTTGAACCAAATCGGACGTGATTTGACGATGCCATACGTGGCACCCAGGGAAGATTGATGCAACAATGAGATACCGAGACCCAGAAGTGCAAGTAACGGTGCAATCCGATGAAGATATTTCGCGGCTGTCCGGATCCAGCCGTATCGGTTGAAAAACCTCGATTCAGCAATCACAGGGGCAAATTCAACCAACATGATGGCTAAATAAACAGTGATACACATGGTTATTTCCCAAAGCACCGAATGAATATTCCAGTAGACCCATGGGTGCCAAAAGCGATCCGGACGACCAATATCCATAATCAATGTTAACAATGCAGTGGTGTAACCGATGAAGCCGATAAATATCGCCAGCCGGATAATGGATTGAAAACGCTTCAACCCAAACAGATAAACCACTGCTGAGAGGGTGAAAGCACCAGCACCCAATGCAATCGATGAGAGGTCAATTGTGATCCACAAACCCCAAGGGACAGAATCGGACATGTTGGTGATGTATAGACCGTTCCAGAACACCTGGAAGGCTGATATCAATCCGATGAGGATGCACAAGCCAAGCAATCCCATCCATGCTAAGAGTGCTGGGCTGAGGTAGAAAAACTTGCGTCCATTTAATAAACGGGAGGCCATGTCTACAAGCCCTCCTTGGGAATAATGTAGTAAACACTCGGTTCAGTGCCCAACTCTTCACGCAGGCGGATGGTAGCTTCAACCTCAATTGCCAGTGTTACAGGGCTATTCGGATCATTCAGGTCACCAAAGAGACGTGCACCTACCGGACAAATATTCACGCAAGCTGGAGTAGCTTCACGGTCTTCTCCAGGTGTGTAGCCTGCCTTCAACCCTGAGTCAATACGGTGAATGCAAAAAGTGCATTTTTCAACCACACCGCGTGGGCGACGCTCGATTTCAGCAATCCCCCAGGTGGGGATAAAAGGATTAACATCAGTACGCGCCTGCCAATTAAACTTCCGGGCATCATACGGGCAAGCAATTTCACAGTAACGACAACCGATACATCGATCGTAATTCATCACTACCAATCCATCTGCGCGATGATACGTAGCCTGTACCGGGCACACTTCCACACAGGGTGCGTCACCGCAGTGGAGGCAAGGACGGCTGAAAAAAAAGGGTGTGCCGGTGGATGTTTCATCGTTCACAACGATGTTCCAGGGCTTTTCAGGGCGCTTGTTTTCCTGTTCGTCGGTCTCACCAGGCTGTTCCACCATAACATCATTTGTGGCCGAGCATGCTCTCAGGCAATACTCACAACCGATACATTTATCCAGGTTAATCACCATCCCCCATCGATGACCCGAATCACGATTGCTTGCCTCCTCCAGTCCTTCAATCTGCTCCTGTTTAAAACCAGCGAAGGGTGAAAGCGGACCAGTGGTCAGCAGCTGTGCAGCCACAACTGATCCGGCGGCAGTGCCACCAACAAGTAAAAAGTCTCGTCGATTAAGCTCGAGCTTGACCTTGGTTTTCTTTTTACTCATCTTCATTAACCTCTACGACACGAATGCCGCGGCTGACAACCCAGGCAGCTGCACCTCCGGTTAATAATCCGACAATGGCACCCTGAGCCAGACCGATATAAAGACGATTTGTACTCTGGGCTTTCAGGTCGGTTATCTGCTGCTCCTGTGCCTGTACCTGTTGTTCGAGGGTAGCTGAATCCACAGTCTCGAGCTCGGCAACTTCGCCGGATAACTTGATGATCTCATCACGTGTGTGGACTGTATCCTGGTGGCAGGCTATACAAGCATCAGAGCCAACACTAAAGGTGTGACCCGTTGGGACAAGTCCTTGGATTGGATCGGTGGTACGCGGGCTGGTGTACATATGGCAATTACTGCATTCCAAGCCTGCGTTGGCATGGGTGCTGTGAGTGAAGGAGCCACCCCTCTCCTGGTGGCAGGTAGTGCACAAGGCTGTGACCGAATCTGCCTTGGGTTGTTGAGAGTGGGGATTATGGCAAGCCTGGCACTGGATACCTTGTTGACCATGAGCAGATGCGCGCCATTCGTCGGTGGTGGTTTTATGGCAGGTGCCACATAGATCTACATTAGGAGTGATGGGCATTGGAGCCTCAGGGTGATCAGGCAGAAAATGCCCGTGACACGCTTCGCACGTCACTCCAGCCTCGGAATATTTACCTGTTTGCTCATCGTAACCAGTCGAGTGGCATTCCAAACAGGAAACCTGGTTACCCAACTCCGACCAATCACGTTGGAAGATGGGTGCTGAGAATGCTTGTGCATGGCGTGTCCCCTGCCATTCCGAGAAGATATCCTGGTGGCATTGAGCGCAAGATTGGGACCCGGCATACCCCGAGACCTGGCTCTCTGGCGCTGCAGTTACAGGTTGAGTAAAAGTGATTAACGCGCCAACCACGACACATATGGAAAAAACAATGCCAAATACCAGCAAGCCAGGGTGTTTCTGGTTCACCACGAAGTTATTCATCACATTCTTCTCCATATAGGTTATTCACCCTATTAATCTAAGATGAGAATATGGCTATTTTACACTATAATGATGATAAATTATACTAATGAAATATGCAGTTAGGAATGTCATTTTTAAGGATTGACAAATGTAACCGTCCAATCCCTACTATATACAAAAAGCAGACGGTTTTCGTCTGCTTTTTCTTAGAAAATAGTTAATATCTGATGGTCAACTCAGCTTATGGTGTTGGCTGGGTTGGGGGAATGGTGTGATAACCACTGGCAGCAGTCAGTAATTCTCCATCTGAAATGGTCGTCCCATGGCAGTGGCGGCAGGCATAATCCAGGCTGATTTGACTAGATGCCAGACTGCCATCTTCATTAAATTGACTGATTAACCGGGGGTCGATAGCGACCACATGAGTACGGAAATCTCCCATAAAACCGCGCAGATTAGCCGAACCACTCTGGATCAGGCGTGGCATATGACAATCGGTGCAGCTGATTTCACGGGCGGTGTGCGAGGGATTGTTCTGGAATTGCGCTTCTTTATAGTGACAGTCCTGACATAGAAGGCGAGTGGATTGTTGACCAGTAAGCTTCAACTGCACTACTCCAGAATGTGGGTCGTGGCAAGTGGTGCAATCCAAGATTTGATGCTTGCTTTGGGATAAGTCTCCGAATTGGTCACTATGCTGGATGAATCCGTTTTTAATATCGAGCGCAGTGGGAGATATTAGACTATGGCATTCACGACATAATGAAGCGTCTCGCTCGACAAGTATACGGATTCCTTCAGGATTACTCGCATGCAGGCTACCAGGACCATGACAACGCTCGCAGCGTACACCAGGTTGCACCCAGGTGCCGGTAACCCCGGGCAGATTATCTTGATTGCCACCACTATCGTAACCGGTAGTGTGGCATGATCCACAGGTGAACGGAAGATCAACTTCACCTGAGTGATACGAAACCCAACCTGGATTGAGTCCAAGCATATTGTTGCCAAAATTATACTGGTTCAGGTAGGATGTGTCATCTGATGAGCCAGGAGGGTTTGTAATGATATATCCTTGCGAATTGACGAAAATGGCTTTCCAAAAATAACCACCGATAATATAACCAAGATCTTGGAATGTATAACCTTGGGGCAAGGAAGTGATTTGGGAAAATGGAAATGTTGGAGATTTCGCTTCAGACATCGCAGAGAGGCTCCATGGATGCCCAGAATTCAAATAAACTTGAGATAAGTCATAGTGGCAACCGAAGCACAATTGGTCACCGATATACTCTGCACCGGAAGGTCCTGGCTCACCGGCAAGTCCGGTTTCTCCAATTGGACCGGCGGGTCCTTCGGGTCCGGCAGGACCTGCTGGACCGACAAGCCCTTGTTCACCTTGAGGACCCGAGCAGGCTGCCATCAGGAAAGCAAGAAATATGAATCCACCAAAAAGTAAAGCCCATTTCCGTGACATATAGCACTCCTCACCACCGTTAAATTAAATTGAAAAAATAATTTTACACTACTTTTCCTTCCATGCTAACCTTTTCTCGTGTATAATGCTCAAAACCTAAAGGTGAGATGTTACTATGGTACCCCGAGGTCTTTCAGCACTGAATGATAATGATAATGATAATCCAAGCTTGCGTTGGGCGAGAGGCTTTAGGCTGCATCAGAGCTGAGCTAAAGCAATCATAAGCAATCGCCCGACGCACCTCGCGGAGGGCGATTTATTTTGCCAGTTGATAGGACCAGGATTTTGGAGGTTAAGAATGTATAAAACACATACATGCGGAGAGCTTCGTGCCAGTCATGCAGGGATGGATGTTACGCTTGCAGGTTGTGTGAATCGCCGACGGGTCCATGGAGGTATCAATTTTGTTGACCTGAGAGACCGGTTTGGCCTGATCCAAGTGGTGACCGACCCGGTGAGTTACCCGGAAATCCACCAATCACTCGAAGAGGTTCGCCCGGAATGGGTGATTCAAGTGGAAGGAACAGTGCGATTACGCCCGGATGGATTGGCCAACCCTAATATGCCGACTGGTGATATCGAGGTGCTTGCCAGGAAAGTGAAGGTACTCAACCAGGCGAAGACAACTCCAATCACCATAAGTAAAGAGGAAGATGAGAATGAGGAAATCCGCTTGCGATACCGCTATTTGGATTTGCGCCGGGAAAGGATGCGAGGGAATCTCATCCTGCGCCACCGGGTAATCAAATTCATACGTGATTTCTTGGATAATAAAGGTTTCCTCGAAATAGAGACTCCGATCTTATTTAAGACCACTCCAGAAGGAGCACGGGATTATTTGGTGCCGTCACGGGTCTTCCCGGGTGAATTCTATGCCCTGCCTCAATCCCCTCAACAGCTGAAACAGCTGCTGATGGTGGCGGGTATGGAGAGATATTTTCAGATTGCGCGCTGCTTCCGGGACGAAGACCAGCGGGGAGATCGCCAGCCTGAGTTTACACAACTGGACCTTGAAATGTCATTTGTTGAACGGGAAGACATCATGCAGTTAATTGAAGAGATGTTCACCAAGCTGGTGGCGCAGGTGGTACCTCACAAACGACTTTATGCCAGCCCGTGGCCAAGGCTTACCTATCAGGAAGCGATGAGTCGTTTTGGAAATGATAAATTTGATCTTCGTTTTGGGATGGAATTACAGGATATCACAGAGCTTGCAGGTGCATCGGGTTTCCAGGTGTTCGAGAACACTGTGGCTGGTGGAGGGCATGTACGCGGGATTAACGCATCGGGTTTGGGAGATTACAACCGGAAACAGCTGGAAGAATTGACCGAATTGGCGAAGAACTTTGGTGCAAAAGGGTTGGCATATGTAGCGATTTCCACCAGTGGCGAGCAACGATCATCGTTTGCTAAATTCACCAAACCAGAAATATTCGAATCGATCCTCAAGACCATGGGTGCAAAACCGGGCGATTTGC
>Ga0154648_1209_pt1 | contig 9286 bp, 9 predicted proteins | sample Rifle2008BG13ft_FD_116077 | JGI IMG/M metagenome (GOLD analysis project Ga0154648, IMG submission 116077) | Chloroflexi bacterium RBG_13_48_10
ATCTGACCTGCGCGCACCCACCCCCACTGCAGCAGCTGAGCTTGCCACACCCAACCAGGTTGACCTGCGTCTTGATCTCTCTGAACTGAACGCGCAACTAAATCGCCTCCTGCAAGCTTTCCATAGCGAGTTGAAATGGACGCTCAAGGAGTTACAAAACCGCCTCAACAGGAATTCACCTCTCACCCGTATTCAATCTGACATCCAATGGGTAGACGAGCTAGACCATCGACTGGGTGCCTCCATCCAACACACACTTCTGCTCGCTCGTACATACCTGACGGGTTTAATCCCACATATAGCTTCCCTTAGCCCCGTTGCGGTTTTAGAAAGAGGATACGCCATCCTCACCAACCAAGCAGGCCAAGCCATTTCCCGTGTTGGTCAGGTGAGTAGTGGGGAGTCATTAAATGTGAAGGTTAGCGACGGAGTGTTTGGCGTCCATGTGGATGAAGAATGACCGTAAAAATAACCTGGACTTGTTCTGAAAGAACAATTGCTCTGATATTATTGTATACCGGATGTTTAAAGGGAAGGAAATAAAATAATGACCAAAGTCATTATCGGAAAGGATTGCAGTAATTCTCCAAAAAAACAATTTCTCCAAAAGTTGTCTGTCGCGTTTACAGAAGTTGATGCCGATTATCTTCTTGATATTATCGCCGAGGAAATTCGCTGGAATATAATCGGTGAGAAAATAATACAAGGGAAAGCTGACTTTACCGAGGCATTGGTTCAATTGAAAAAATGTGAAGTTGAAGAGTTGACCATCCTTCACGCCTTATCACACGGTAAAGGAGGGTCTGTGCACGGTACAAAAAAAATGAATTATGGTGAATTAATTGCTTATTGTGATGTATATGAATTCACTGGAGCAAAATTTAGCAAGCTAAATGAAATCACTTCTTTTGTGGTGCAATCAAAATAAAACCTGAGTTGTACTTACTCATCAGGTAATCGTCAGAAAAGATATAGATGATATTCAGAACTTATTAACAATAAGGAGTAAGTCATGTCTCCCGGAAACGCAAAAATAAAATCCAATCATCAACTCCTGGAAGAATTATCTTACGAGCAGGCGCTGGCAGAATTGGAAACTATCGTCGCCTCACTTGAAGCAAACAAGCTCTCCCTTGAGGATGCTATGGCTCTCTTTGAACGTGGTCAGGCATTGACCAAACATTGCATTGAATTATTAGATAACGCCGAATTGCGGGTTAAAAAATTATCCGGTGAAAACCTGGTTGATGTTGTTGTCGAGGATTAAGGAAATTGTATGTCAATTTTTCACAATTATGTCTTAATGGCCGGATTGATCGCCTGGGTGATAGCGCAGACAATAAAAGTACCTTATGAATATTTTCAGACCCGTCATTGGAATTGGGCATTACTGGTCCAGGCTGGGGGCATGCCAAGCTCCCACTCTACCCTGGTGGTGGGGATTACACATGCGATTGGACTCTCCGTCGGTTTCGATTCAGCCTTGTTCGCCCTGGCATTTGCCTTGTGCATGATCGTAATCTATGATGCCACAGGTATCCGACGTCAGGCTGGAAAGCACGCCGAGTTGATCAATGTCATGATCAACGACCTGGCTGCAGGGCATCCATTAAAGCAGGAACAGTTGCGCGAAGTTCTGGGTCACACACCGATGGAAGCTTTGGGCGGTATCTTGCTCGGTTTGGTCGTTGCTCAGCTCACCTGGATGGTCTGGGCAAAGTAGGCTCTTTACTCTGTTTTAGCATCTGCAGACGCTCAAAATCTATCACCCGCTTTAGAGTTTCGTCCAATGAGAAGGTTGGTTCGTAGCCAATCAATTGGTGGACCTTCGTCAAATCAGGCACGCGGCGACGCATATCTTCGAATCCCGGTGCGTAGGCTTCTTCATAGGGCACATAGATAATCCGGGATTGGCTACCTGTTGAAGCAATCACCCTTTCAGCCAGCTCGCGTATGTTCACTTCTTCGGTTGAACCAACATTGAATACCTGCCCCACTGCTGATGGGTGGGATGATAGCTTGTAAATTGCACCGATGATATCTTCCACATCTGCGAAGCAGCGTGACTGCTCACCATCTCCATAAATGGTGATGGGCTCATTTGATAATGCCTGACGGACAAAGCGAGGGATCACCATCCCATATCGCCCTGTCTGGCGTGGGCCAACCGTGTTGAAGAAGCGCATCACCACAACCGGCAAGCCAAACTGGCGGTAATATGCTAGCCCGAGAAACTCGTCAATAGCCTTTGAGGTCGCATAAGACCAACGGCTGTGGCTGGTGGGACCCATCACACAATCATCCTCTTCATTGAACGGTACTTTAGATCCCTTCCCATACACTTCGGATGTGGATGCCAGCATCACTTTACAGCCATATCGGTTGGCTGTCGTCAGGACGGCTTCCGTCCCCATGATGTTGGTGGCAATGGTATGCACCGGGTCTTCTACAATCAGCTTCACACCCACCACTGCTGCCAGATGAATGATGATATCGGCTTCGCTAGTCAGACGGTCCAGCACCTGGCTGTTGGTGATGGTCTCGCGCACAAATTGAAAACCTGGCATGGGCAGTAAGTGTACAATATTTTCCAATCTTCCCGTTGTAAGATTGTCAATGGCAACCACGGAATGACCATAATGTACCAACAGCTCACACAGATGGCTGCCGATGAATCCTGCTCCACCGGTGATTAGAATTTTATCTTTCATATCATTCTCCAAAGTATATTTTCGTCCAAACCTTGCATGTAGGGTACAAGGGATTTCTGTATACCCGTCATGATATCATGGAGGTTCTTAAAAACATACCCAATCCACTATCATCTCATTGTGATGCGTGTAAATGTTTGACTGGTGTTGCCATCCAAATCAGAAACCATGAATCCCACCAGGTAGTCTCCTACAGGTGCGTACTTTGCAGACCAAGTGAGGGAATTGTCATTTCTGAAAGTTAGTATATCACCTGGTATTTCGACTATCTGAGTGACATGACCGCTCGCATCCAGGTCCATCCATTTTTGTTGGATGGTAAACGTATCGCCATAAGATGGGGTAATCTCTGCTGGAGCACCAGCAAAATCTGCTCCTTGGTAGCCATACACACTTGTCAACTTGCCATCCATGAAGTGGAGCTGGGCAAATCTTTGTTCACCTGAGTCAGCAAAAGTGTAAAACCCATTGATGGTATAGACAGCTTCTTCTGCCAATGCCCCATAGACAGTTGGCATGAATAAAGCTAACAAGGAAATTGTCTCATCCGAAACCGAAAATAGAGATCCATCCCAATTAAAATTTAGCGTAAAAGATTCACTCTGCGGCCAGACCGGATAGTACACCCCACTTAATTCACGCGTATCCGGGCTTTCAAGGTAATCTGTATCAGCCACAAAGATCGAATTCGAATTTTCATCATACAATCCAACGAAAAGGTAGACATAAGCGATGTTATCTCCAGTGATGCTTGTGCTGAGACGTATTGTTTCTCCTGGAGCAAGCGATTGGCTTGAAGCTGTGATCCCAGAAAGAGTGATCGTCCCTGCGCCAGGGGCGCGAGAGATCATGCCTGTACCAGGGGCAACCGCTTCAATGGCATCTGCGTTGAATGAACGGTCGTTGTAGTGATATGCCAAAAAATCATCCCACAATGAGGATTTCACAAAACGCTCGGCAATAAGATTATAGGATTGCGGACCCGTATAAGGCGAATTGTACATGGTGGAATTGGGGAAATATATGGCAATCCCGGTGGAACCAGGCTTGCCTGACCCATGCTTTTCCGCCACAATGGCACGATCAATGGCAGCTAGAACTGAATTAGCTGCCTGGGTGACATCATTGCGGTTTGCCTCCCTGGATACCAGCTGCACAAAATGACCCATATCGAGAAAAGATGGTGTGGATTGTTTGCCAAATATACTGGTGTAGGTTTGGGTATAGTTACGCGCAGAGGCTACCACCGACTGATCTTCATTTTGTAATGTGTAAGCAAAATTATTAAATTGTGCCATTAATTCCGGAAGCGTATCCAGATCAACCGCGGTAAGGGTTCCGTCTCGTCCGATCTGCCTCGCCAGCTGACCGGCAGTGACACTGCTTGTGCTAAAGAATCCACCCAATGGGGAGCCCTGCCGTAGAAATTCCTGCCTTGCCTGGTCGTCCACGATGCGTAGGTCTTGTTCCACATAGGAGTTCACGACTTCAGTTGCCAGTTGTTGACTACTCATATCGGGGTTATCCACCAGTGGCTGCAGGAAAGCTGCGTATGCCCATCCCAGAGATGGCTCCACCTCTTCGGAAGCCAGAGCAATGTGAGCATAAGGCTGCAACATCGCGTAAACTTCCATCTGGCTCATCAAACAGGCATCCATACCAATGATATCAAGCTTATCGATACCAGTCTGATCCTGGATTTCGGACAAAGCCTGGTCAATCTCGGAGAGGAAGAGGAAATCCTCATTTAGAGCAGAGGCTAATGGGGCACGGCTGGCGTCATTGCCACCCGGTGCCGGGTCACTCCAGCCACCCGGCCAACCCATCCCATGGTCGGACAGTAATAATACATAGCGGTTTGCAGGGTAAGTTCCTATCGCCCAGGTGACGAAGTCTACCAGGCTGTCGCCATCCGCCATGTTCACCTCCCCCAGATCATCTACCAATTCTGAACTGATCCGATTGAGATTATCATCCTGTGTAATCAGGTAGCGGCGGACTGAGGTCCAATCACCATCCCCCTTGAAGGCACCCCGGAAGCGATCCAACTGCGTTAGGATGGTCACACGGTCAGTTGATCCAACCTGTTCAGCTTCGTTCAGATCGAAGAAAATGTCCTGCTCCAATACCTGGTCATCTGCGTCCTGGTATAGCATGACCAGCCATTTCTGGCCTGTCTGGCCTGTGACGGGTTCACGGGTTGGGCGCGGCGTGTTAGTGGGGAAATCTTTGATGACAGGGTTGCTTTCTGTCGGCTGTTCATAGAGTGGAGCAGAGGTTTCCAGATCAGACCCTCCACCTCCGGTCAGCAGTATATATGCAATGATAACAATGATGACAATCAACCCGCCACAACCACCCATTTTACCGCGGGTGGGGATGTTAAATCCACCACCCAGGCTCGGCCTGCTCGGTCCTCCCCCTGCTCCACCTGTCTGACGCCGGACTGGCGCTTCAGCGCGCTCAGTGGGTTTATCTGCTTTACGCCGGCGCTGGACATCAATTTCAGGTTGGTTACTCATCTCGAATCTCCTTTCGGATTTATCGTGCGACTTTAAGATTGTAATACAGAATGCCAATCCGTTGGAGAATTTTTCAGACGACATTTTTCCTTTCTGAGTTGAAGTCGTTTATTTTTTGAATCTAATGAATCAGTAAAACCTACATTTCTTCCCGATATATTGATTAAAGATAAGTAGGAGGCTGTATCTTATGCTTTTGATTGGTAAGCTATTAACAAAAATTTCATGAGAACAATTGTTTAATGCGTGTTTATGCGTATACCTTGTAAAACAGAACATATGTGCTATAATAATATATTATACCCGTGTCAATCAGAGTGATTATGCAGCTACCTTTACTCCCTCCGCGTGGGATTTTCATCCCCACCCGAATGATCTTTCACCCCCAGCTATCTGGCGCAGTCATCCTTACCTGGATCCAGCTACGCTGCCTGGCGTGGGATGGATTGTCTACACCTCCCTTAAGCATACCTGAGCTTGCCTCTCTATTAGCCATTCATCCTAACAGGTTTAGCAGGCATTTGTCTATGCTTCAAGACATTTCCGCTCTATCATGGAAGACCACAGGGAATAAAAAGATCATCTTATCCTTCCTTGAAGAGCCAACCGTAATTGTGGAAAATCCTGTGGATGCTCAAAATCCCGCAGGTTCTGCTTTGTTCAGTTCCGGAGATCGAGAAGCGCCTGGAACTCAATCTTACTTTCCTCGTCAGATCATGGGTTATCTCTCGAACCTGGATAATCAAGATGAATTTTTGCAGATTAATGATTCAGAGGATTCAAAGTATGAAAGGATAGAAATAGAGAAATGTATTATCAATTCTTAACATCGTGAATCTATTTACCGATAAGATATTTCGACTCCGACATTCATTATAAAAAACGGAAGCCATACACAACCATGACTGTCCTGAGAAAAATCCAATGCTTAACTGCTCACCCCGTTTAACCGGCTTCCCGTTTCCTCGTCTCCAGCAACCTGATAAGGGCATTCAGTAACATTCCATCTACCTGGCTCGCTTGCACACTTACTGCAGGTTGACTGACCTCGGTTGTTCCTTGGACAACCATCCCGGTATTAATTTCGTTCATCATGCTGTCACCAGCACCACCTGGCATACTTCCCGGTCCACCCATCTGGGCAGCTTGAGGTAGCCCTGAGGCGTTGGGTGTACTGGCAGGGGCACTCAAGTTTGAGCTATCGCCTAGTGATTGCAACAACTCAGTCAGTGATTGGTCTGTGAGTTTCAATTCATCCACCGCCATAACTTGCTCTGCCGTCATCACACCCTGGATTTGGTTAACCAGCGCATCTAACTCCACCTGCGAGACTGTGTCACTATTGCTCACGGATTGGTATGCCTGCCACAAAGGGAGAAGTTCGGAGGCTTCATCACTGGTTACTGCAATGGTGGTTCCTTCAAGCTTGAGTGTGCCCAGCGCCAGTTTAGTCGCCGTCGATATGCTACTATTTGTAGAAGTAGTCGATGTAACTTCCTCGCTACACCCGCCAAGCAGGCTGGCGAATATGGAAACCAGAGTAAATAGAATTAGATAGTTCGTATTCATTTTCATATATTTTCCTCTCTTTCATTCCTATGCACATTCACCGAAATCGCAGCGATTGTTATTGTTTGTATCCATATAACGGTGACAATGACCCGGGTATGAACATCTCTTTCCGCATTGGATGCTGCAGCTACCATCCGTCGACGAATCCATCCCATACCATCGGGGATCGCCTGAATTGTTGATAAACCATTGCTCAGTATCACTCGTGGCGGACTGAGATATGCTGTTGGTCTCCTCATCCTGTAATAATGCCAGGCTTTTCGTGGCACTCATCAAGGCAATCAGCGACCCAACCGCAATAACGCCCATCACCTTTATAAAGTCTCGCCGTTCCATGAATTGCCTTTCAATCGGGACTGGCTGTTGCTTCGCTGGTTGAACCAATTGTAGACCCGGCTCTGCGAATATATCTCTTGTGGTCCTGGATATCCATCGCCAATGCAAACCCAGCTTCAAGAGGAGGATCAGCAATGTTGTGATTGAAGCGATGATATGCATGCTTAGCCATCCATCATAATTACTCAGTGAGATGTTCAGCCAGGTGGAAATGACCAATCCTGTCCCCACGATCAATACAAATCCAGCAAACAGTAAACTATCCACCAAAAATTTTATTTGGACGACGCCTGATCCAGATCCAAATATCTTCCGGCTTACCACATCAACCCAATTCCAATTTACCAACAAATGATAAGCAGCCAACAATCCACCGAAAATCCCAACCCATTGGTGCAGCTCAATCCCGGTGAGACTCAGGAAGAATGCCACCAGAAAACCAAAGAACAACAACATGTCAATCCACCAATGAGCCTTTTGCTTTATCTTCATCATGCTTCACTTTTTCTCCAAACCTGTTTATAGGGTCTTACCTGTCAGGAGTTGCAGGTAAACCTCAATTTGTGAAAATATTATCAAAAAGATATTTCAGGAATATTCAGATGATATTTAGAAAGTGTAAAGAAACCCAGGTGATGAGGTTTTTGCATCTACAAAGATTGGAATTGAACAACAAATTATGGTTTTAAAAACCTAGTGTGAGTCTTTGTCCTTCCGCAATCCCTGATAAAAGACATTTCAAGGTAAAATCGATGTCAGAAAAGTTTACTGCTCGTATGAGGGTTGATGGATTAAATTCGTTTTCCTAAAATTTGCTGGTTGCGGGTATTGTTATTGCAACAAACATAAAATGCAATCATTGCTGGATTGAGATGAATGAGGAGTTGCTCGTATGACACAAAAAGAGCTTGGCTATGTGGAATTGGAATGGACCTGTAAACGCTGTGGCACAATCAATCCGGGTATGAAGCGTGTCTGTACGAATTGTGGCGCACCCATCGGACAGGACGACAAGTTTGAGTTACCCGACCAGCAGGAACTGATTAAGGATCAAGAAAAGCTGGAGGAAGCCAAAAAAGGTCCATCTATCCAATGCCCCTATTGCAATGTGCTCAATTCTGCAGACGCGAAAATCTGTATTCAGTGTGGCGGGGATATCCAGGAAGGTTTAACCCGGCAGGCAGGGGAGGTGCTTGGTGCTTATAAAGCAGATACAGTGCCCGACAAGCCTTGTCCATTCTGCAACCAACCGGTAAAAGCCAATGCCCAACGCTGCCCCAACTGTGGTGGCAGCCTGGTGGAAACTGCCAAACCCACTGCCACCCAATCCAAAGCCCAAAAAACACCCATCTGGCTGATTGTTGCTGGTATTGCATTAGGGGTGTTGTGCATTGCATCGATCATCACTTTTATTGTCTTGAATAACCGCACAAATGATGTCACAGCGCGTGTGGCGGATAGAAGCTGGCAACTCTCCATTGAAATCCTCGAAAAGCAGCCTGTCCAAAAGAGCAATTGGAGCGAGGATGTGCCATCCGATGCACAGGATGTCTCATGCGAGGATAAATATAAGGAAACCAGCTCCGAACCTGCTCCGAATTCAGTTGAAGTATGTGGAACCCCCTACACTGTCGACCAGGGCAGCGGTGCCGGTATGGTGGTTCAGGATTGCGAATATCAAATTTATGCCAGCTATTGCGATTACACGGTCCTGGATTGGGCCGTGGTGGACACAGTCGTCGCCCAGGGAAGGGACAATAATCCAGTGTGGCCTGTAATAACCCTGCAGTCTGGTCAGCAGGAAGGTGACCGAAACGAGCAATATCATGTCACCTTCGCTGCAGACGGAGAAACATACACATATACTCCCGACGATTTGTCAGAATACAGCCAGTTCGACACTGGCTCCGAGTGGATCTTAAGCATCAATACCTTCGGAGAAATCAAAGAAATGCAGAGCAAGTAGGTTTACCACATGGCAAATTATTGTCGAGCCCAGTGTTTGGTAATGCTGATCATTACCCCCAAATAAGTTGGTTGAGTTACTGCCACTTTCCTAGAAGCTTGTTGTAAAAAAATAAAGCTGCCCTTTTGAGCAGCTTTGAGAGGCGTCGACGGGATTTGAACCCGTGATCAGGGTTTTGC
>Ga0154648_1240_pt3 | contig 9238 bp, 6 predicted proteins | sample Rifle2008BG13ft_FD_116077 | JGI IMG/M metagenome (GOLD analysis project Ga0154648, IMG submission 116077) | Chloroflexi bacterium RBG_13_48_10
CCTACCAGACGTAGATAAGAAGCGGGAATTAACAATATTGGAGGGCAACGTCCCAAGCCCTATCAACCCACCATCCGGCTGCAGGTTCCATACGCGCTGCCCGAAAGTGCAGGAAATCTGCAAACATGTGGAACCTGAATACCGGCAGGTTCAGGCGGGAAGGTACGCTGCCTGTCACTTTGTTTAAGATGCCAAAGATTATATGCGCTTCAAATAGAAAACGTAATAGGATGAATCCACTGGAAGAGAGACAAAGAGGAGAACTATCATGAGTCGGAAGATCGGAATCGCTGCGGTTCAAATGGCGGCCGTGCCCCATAACGTGCCAGCTACATTGGAAAAAATCGAGTCGTTGGTAGAACAAGTCAACTTCATGTTGCCATGGGTCGACCTGTTATGCTTCCCAGAGCTTGTTTTAGATGCCTTCGCGTGTTTCGTCCCTGGAGGCAGTATCTCAAAGGGGCAGTCCATCCCAGGACCACTTACTGACCGATTATGTTCACTGGCGGCGCGCTACCACAGGTGGTTGGTGCCTGGCTCGATTAGTGAACTCGATGGCGAAAATAAATATAATACCGCCATCGTCATCTCACCCGAGGGGGAAATCGTGGCGCGCTACCGAAAGATTTTCCCTTGGCGACCACATGAAACCTGCAAGTCTGGCGATACTTTCTCAGTATTCGATATTCCAGGCGTTGGACGTTTTGGTATGTGCATTTGCTATGACCTGTGGTTTCCAGAGGTTGCAAGGACCTTATCCTGGATGGGAGCTGAAGTAATTCTCCAACCGAGTGCAACCCAGACATCGGACCGCCCTAAGGAAGTTGTTATGATCCAGGCTAATGCGATTTTCAACCAATGCTATTACATTGGCGTTAATGCAACCGGCCAATTTGGTGGTGGGCGTTCGATGTTCGTAGATCCTAACGGTAATGTCTTGCAACTGGCAGATCAGCATGAGTGTGTATTGAGCGAGATACTAGATTTAGATCTAGTATCAACCGTACGAGAGTATGGCACACTTGGGCTCTGTCAAACATGGAAATCTCTGCGCGATGACCCAATTACATTTCCTCCCTATGCACAGGGAATTTCTACCAGTCCTATGGTGAAAGGTTTGGGACCAATGGCTTTTCGTCACACGCTTTTACCGGATGAAAGCCAATCACCTGAATAGGTGCATAGATTCGGAGAATTACCCATACCATAGGTTATATCCGTCTCTCCAAAGATTGGTTTTTTTAGAATTTAATCTGAATAACAGCTTGAGGTAAGTTATCCTTCTGCATTCAAAATCTTAGAGGGTCTGATAGTAATTCACAAAATCAACCAATAGTCTGTCCTGAAATCCTTCAAAGATTGACTGTCATTAACCACTATTTCTTGGGGGAGTTGGAGGGAATTACCCCCATATTTGTGCTTTGAGCGCGGAGCGGTCTCGAACGCTCAACCAATAGCTTTAAAGGCCACTGCTATGCATTCAGCGACGCGCCGATAATTGGATAAGTCGGGTTTCAATTCAACTGCACCAAATTGCATTACAACTGTTTCGTTAGAATCGTTACTCGTAGGCTGAGCATACGCGAACCTCGATTACGACGAATGGTTATGGTCACCTTATACCTAGCATGCAGGATGAGGCAGCTCAGTTGATCGATGACCTGGTAACACCGACCGAAGTAAAGCTGGATGATCCCATTTCCTTTGTGTAATCACATTGCACACGGTTGTACACGATATGAAAGAAAAACCATAGCAACAACTCGCTGTCCCCCATATGTAGGCATGTTAAACAAGAATCCCCCACAGGTAGGGGTATTCCAGTGGACCTGGCGGGATTCGAACCCTCGACCTCTTCAGTGCGATAGATGAGCAGGTAGGGGAAAAGGGGAAAAAAACCGTCTATTACGTCTATTATGTTCCAAAATCACCATACTGTTACAGCATATCTGTTCCCAAATTGTTCCCGCAGTATGAAGCAAGGAAAGGCGACCCGCAAACCTGTCCAAATGGGGATTTGATGCAAATGATGTCAATGAAAAACATCGCCTTCACTTTTCTCTTTCGTTCCCCTGATTCAGAAACCTGTCCTGGCCGATATATTCCGCGTAAAAGTAATTTTTTTGGTAAGTGGCTCGAATATGGTGGCCCCTATCCCGATTATCACCTGCGCCTGGCAAGGAAAGGCAAACATCACTATGACTTGAAGATAAAGGTGTACGAGATACCAAACCTGTATGGCAAAGTAGGCTACCTGAAGAACCCACTGATTCACTACTGGTATCAAAGCAAGGATGAGATGCTGGAAGCCAGATCGACTTACTTCACTCTCAAGGCTGAGGTCCATTACGAAGCAGGGATCCGACCGATTTACCATTTGCTGGCTGCATCGATATTCTTTTTCACCAAGCAGCTCATCTTCCTGAAGGGATATAAAGATGGATGGGTGGGATTACTGATCAGCCTGGTGCGGGGTTATTTTGCCTTTGTCGAGCATTGGAGCGTGTGGAGGTTCTGGAAGGGGGCAAGTAAAAAAGGTGAACCCAGCGCTCAAAATACCGACACCGCTAGTACGAGCCGAGATATGGACAGCACGCATTAGAATATCGAATAGCCAGGAATTAATTCAAATTAGCCCGCGCCTTTGCAATGCGAGGCGGGTCATCGGACGCAAGTCAGTGGCGTAGGTAGTTGTGCGCCGGTAAGTTTTCTCACTCCACTGACGCGCCAGGGCATGATAATCACTCATAGCCGCTTCCCATGCCGCGGTGTGGCTAAGGAAGTGATGGAGTGAATCCGCAAGGATGGCGGCATGGGTTGTGGCATGATCAATCCCCATCCCGCTCCATGGATCCATAATCTGATGAGAATCGCCAACCAATGCCCAACCTGGTCCGTATGGCACACGCTGGTAGCAGGGGATATTGGCGGCACCTTTAATCTCTGCGGCGACCTCGGCATGATGAAGACGTGAGGCGAGCAATGGGAGAGAATCGAGGTGGGCGCGCAAATGGATTAACGGTTCCTTTTTGAATGATTGGAATTCACTAACCGGCAGCGATAGCGCTACCAGGGTGAGGTTTGCATCGGTGGGGAAGACATAAGTGAGTGAATCGCCAAGGAAATGATGCTCGGCAAATGAGTTATCTTCGAATGGCTGGATGCCTTGATAATACGTGTAGTACATACAGCGACTCACGGGGAATTGAGACTCTGTGGCAGGTTTGAGGGATTTGGCAAGTGTAGAGTAAAAGCCATCCGCGCCGATGACCACCGGCGCGCTGGCTTCACCCAATCCACCTGCCTCGCTCCATCGAACGCCAGTTACCCAACCATCCTGCCAGATCAATCCTTTGACGTGGGCACCCTGGTGGAAATCAACACCTGGCTGGTGGATCACGCGTTGGGCGAGAATCCAATCGAGGGTTATGCGCCGCACGCACATGAAGTAGCTCAAATGATCATCGCCGGTTTTGACAGGCTCGCCCACGATATGCCCATCGATATAATTCCAGACAGTTGTCAGGTGCGGGGCAGCAGACTTCACTTCCTCAAGCACGCCAAGCTGCTCAAAGACATGCAATGCTGGATGGCGAAAGAAATGGGTGGAGAGAGTGTCACTCGGAAAATGTGCTCTATCGAGGAGCAACACACGATGCTCGCGTTGAGCGAGTAGAATGGCAAGCGTAGAACCAGCAATGCGTGCACCGACAATAATTACATCGTAGTCCATAAGGAAAAATTAGTTTCAAAAATAAGTCGTGCTGTGATCAATCGTTCCTCCAGACAAAGAGCTTTCCATATATGAACCGTATCATAGCATGAAAATATTGTCGAAAATATTAATAGAGGTTGAAAGTCGCTGGAACCACTCAAAGACAGCATTCGTTAAGCCCAGCATTCTTCATGGTTGGAACGAAAGTATAATAGGGAAATAGATTACAAAGGGAGGAATTGATTTATGACCAATTCAATCAAGATCAATCGCGCCCCAGTGCTCACTCTGTGGGGCGTAATCGTGGCTGAAAGGCTGGGCAACAAGCCTGACGAAGACCTGACCCTCGGAAAAGTGGTGGCAGGGTTGAACACCCAATCCAAAGGCCAGCGCCTGGGAATTTATTCGCCAGCGGAAAAAGAAGTAGATGAGAAGGCCAGTAAGAAGGCCAAAGCGCGCAAGGCTGGTGAGGCGTTGATGGTCGAAGTGGTCGGCAGACGGGTGCCGGTGGTACAGACGGAACACGGGCTACGAGCAACGGTAAAGGGTGAAGAGGTCAACCCAAAAAGTGTCGAGCGATACCTGGAGCAAAAGTTCGGCGAGAGGCTGAAGGAGGTACGCACGGCGCTCGAAGACCTAGCGAAGACTTATCCTCCCCAAGAACCGGAGCGGAGTGCCTATGCACTCTACGAGCAGTTCCTCCCCGAAATCCCCGAACGGAGGCGTGGTTGGGGCACGGTTGGTCACCTCAACCTGGAACGCATCCGCAAGCTAGCGAAAAAGAAGTAGAAACTACGGCAGCAATAGTAAGGTAAAAAGAAGGAAAGTGATAAGGTGCGAGAAATCAAATTAAGACGGTGAGCATCCAGGCTTGGTCTATCCTTATATAAATCAAGGGCAAGACGAGTGAGCCTAGAAAATTATCAAAAATATATGCTCAAGGACATCGACAAGAATTTAATCCTTAAAGGTGAAAAATACGAGCTAAGCCGGGATGATGTTGAGCAATTCCTCAGAGAATACGAGAAGAGGATACAACCTAATTAACGGAAATAGACGGCACTTGTAGCGAATACGCTCTATTCGCATGATATAGTCGTTAAAATAAAAGCAGCCCTGATGCGAAGTGCTTAGGGTTGCTTTATATTAAGTATATTTCAACCTCATTAACTACGTCTAGTATCTTATCCCGGTTCGCAATCCAATCCTTTCCTGGTGTCCTTCCATGACCAGGCAAATCAGGATAGATGCGTTTCCATCCGTCACGCTGCTTGAAGAGCGGTTCCATATCACTCATCACATGGCGATGGTCACCACTCCAACCATGGAGCATGACCATGGGTCTACCCGAACCAAACATTTCATAGTGAACTGTGATGTCTTTGAGATCGCAATCCATTCTTGAGTTCCTCCTCACTTCAACCGAAAAGACCGCCTAATGTCAGCATCACTTACTAGTGCAAACTCCGTTAGATCGAGTCGCCTGCATTATAGACCCGCTCGCTTCAAAAGGGCTTTGGTTCGTCGAGTAGCGCTAGTCGGCGTGTACGTAGTGTTGGGCGCAAACGAAAGAACGAAGAAGCCTCCAACGCCATTAGGCAATGAAGCAGTTGTAGATTACGCCCCGCTGACCGTGCGATGAACACAACAATCCGGAATCAAGGGTAGCGCTGGGTGCGTAGCGATGTACAGAGATACACCTAAAAATAAAAGTTTAGGTTACAAAATGCTATGGCCCTGCAGGAATCTTAATGGCGGGGAGCACAGTATCACGGAGCCATATCCCCTGATCCCTATCCATTACAGACAGGCTAACGAACGTTCCAGGGAATCCTAACTTTAAGTCTTGGAGTATCTGGTTAACTTTTGGAGCTCCCGATCCATCGATTAACTGGAGCAGTATGGAATCCAGAGCTGGCAAAATATATAGCGCTTTTCGTCTCTCCATCAATTCAAGATATAATCGTTGCTCTCCTATCAGCCCCCCTTGCAAAGATGGGAACACTAGTTCCTGCGTTGCGGGCAAAGGGCGGCTCCAGTTAGCCGGATTGTTGGGCGGCAGGATCGCAGCCGCGGTCAAGGGTAGGAGGAGCGGCTGAGCGAGCAGATAGACCACCTTCTCGAGGTCGCTAGGAAGAACCTTTCCCATAGCATCAGGAATGCTTGGATCTATCCATTCCCATGATCGTTCATCAGAAGGCAAAACCGTAGACGACGCAGTTTCCACGCGGACATTGAAAACCCATGGCCAACTTAGTTGAATCGTCCCTGGTGCTTTCACATTGAAGCATAATTCCCAATGACCACTGAAGCCCTCGTGATTATCTGTACCGTGCCCGTTGGGAATTGAGAAACAAGCACGGACATCATCGAAAAACACCAACAATGCCCGACCGCCTGACACCATTTCGGCCGGAGTAGTCTCAACACGAGGTTGGGTGGCTGGCCAGACGTGAATTCGATCTGGTTTCTGTTGAAATAGCGTTGGCGGCACCGCGCTGAAAATCGCATTGATGACCGATGGCGAAGTAATTTCAATGTTGAATCTACCTTGTATCCATTGGTGACAAATATAGTAGTTAAGCGCGTTCTGTGAGATTCCGAGTCCTGCGTAGGTAGCAATGGTCAGAGCAGCTCCAGGCCCCGGAGCAGCAGGTACTGGTTGTGGGTTGAGGTCTTGCCGCATCTCCAGATGGGCCGCTACCAATTGCCGCTCAATTCCGTCCTGAGGGATCACCTGCGTTGTGAATGGTTGAGTGTTCTCCTCTGGCACGAGCTCAACCGAGAGTTGAAGCAGAGAGTCTACAATGGACGAGGCACTGCCTGCCACGCCTCTCAAGCTCGTCTGCCGACCAGCGACTGGAAGGTGCAAACCTTGGTCTCTTAGCATATCCTGGACCCGTCTTGCTAGTAGATTGGCTAGCAGTGGCAGCCATATGTTAAATTGATTTCCGAGTCCGGTGACCATCGAGTCGAACAGGTTGCCGACGATATTCGGCGTTTGCCAGGAGGTTGTTATTGTCGCCAGACCCGTGCTGGATACCACGGTGACATGTGGCTCCACTCGGCCACTCGCCGCATCGAAGCCATATTGAACATCGAGAGTGATGGTCACCCCGGTTGCATCTGCAGTTACGGAGGTAACGTTGTTGGTCACAAACTCGAAAAGTGCTCCAACGCTGAGCCCCACAGATGAGAATACCGGCCAGGTGAAGGCAAACATTGGCCCGGAGATCAGAGCACCAAGACCTATGATTGCCGCAGATATGCCGACGACCCCGAGATGCCCCCAAAGCGTCAGATTTCGCGAAATAGTGGCGGACAGGTTGATCGTTGGAAGTGCAAAACCCAAAACAACGTTCCCGCCATTTCCGATTCTGGCTGTGGTGAGCAATGGTCCACCACCAAGACCCGAAAAATCTACGATGCCGCTGATTCCGGTGATACTAACCGCCATGAGGTCAGGTGTAATTACGGGGCCGATAATGATCGGACGCCGCGGATCGCCAATCACGATCGGGCCAATCGTGACCGATCCGAAAGGAAATGGTCCCATCGTTTCCGGCAGTCCGCCAATGGTAAAGACGCCAAGTTCGGCCGTTTCGTATGCGTCGACCACGATACGCTGATCGTCCTTTGATAACTGGTTGAGATCGCCATTGGTGTTTATAAGTGTGGATTCGATGGCCCCCCACACGAGTGGGGTTAATTGTGGTGTTAACCCTTGAGCTGTTCCCCACCGAGCTAATGTTGTCGCTAATGTTCCGGCGCGGGCTTCCCGCTGCGTACGAGTCAAGCCGTCATCGTCAGGTTGCGTGAGGTTCTGAAATGCAATCAGATCTAGCAACCCCTTTCCGCCGGAAGGCCCACCTGGTGAGGTGGACAATCGGCGTGGATCCCGCAATAAATAGTATATGCCACTACCCGGTGCCCTCGGACTTGTTTGCCTTATCGTGTCTAGTGACGACAGCCACGGCACTGACCAGGAACCGCTTGCAATCGTGGTTCGACCCAACAATGGCGCAACTGTGTTCACTGCATTCGAAGTGTTATCGAAAAAATCCTGATGCAAGGTCGCGGCCATCGATCCCAGGCGTGTCGTTCCGAGGCAATCCGGTGTTACCTGTTCATTGATCTCGAGAGCGTATGTAGAATGTCCGATTTTTCTATTAAGCGCGAAACGAACAGATGCGGCCTGTGTTTCTTTGGCTTGGTCATCAGGGATGATGACTGGCTCGCGTTGTTTTGGGGACTTGAGTAATTTCTTTAATGACTTGTAGCCGGATGGTGCCTCGAATTCAGCAGGAGCGACTTCCTCAATGCCAAGAGGCTCGATTATAGCTTCTGAGAAAGGTTCCTTCGAATCGCCAAGATAGGTGCGTAGTGAGGTTAGAAATCCTTTGCGGATGAGTTCTTGATAAGGCAATCCTGAAGTGAGATGGTACTGCGGGCCGCAGAAAAGTACTGTGAAAACTGCTTCACTAAAAGGCAGCAACTCTTTGGATTGATTGAAATGCAACTCATGACGCACCGGACCGAGTGTAGGGTCGTTACTTGTGATTTCCGCCACGACTCCGCTATTTTCTTTCCCCCAGATTATTTTCAGATTAGCAGATGGATAGATATTGTTGTTGGGTGGCTCTATCTGAGCCAAGTCTGCGTGTGTGCGTGACTTAGAATCCCAAAAGGCTGTTGGCCTTCCGCCCCGGTAAACAAAGGTAACGGTGTCCTTCCGCCCTTGAGAAATCGTAAGGCACTGCACGTCCGGCTGCGCAATTAACTCCGCACTCAACGATGACGAGTCTCCAAGCAACAGATTAAAAAGAGAGTCTCGCTCGATGCCTTCGTGCTTCTGTTTCACCAATCCGGTAAACTTAACATCAATGTGAACTTTCACTGCCAACACCACACCCCTCTCACCTTGGCGTGGCTTACTGCTGGATTGCTTGCCCTTGGCACTGTGTTTGTTTGCCATCATTGTCTCCTTATTCCTCTCTGATTGGTTGCTCGCAGACTAAGTTATATGAAGCCCAATATATGATTCTACGGACTCTTGCTGTACCCTATATTTACTGTTTATCATACTTATATGGAAAGGATATATTGCGTTTTGCCTGCATATCCAATAAGGTTTATATAGTTACCGATACACCGTTCTCTTGCGTTTTTAACCAATCCTTATCCTAATTATACGATAATATCTTTTTCTTCACAACCTATCCCCACATATTTCACCTCAAAAACACTCCCATACAATGGTTACAGGGTTATATAAGGGGGTAGCGCGCCCCTAAAGTGAACACGGGGGGTATATACAATTAAATACTCTTTCCCCTTGGTGTTGGTAATACCATCGGATACCATCCCACACCAGGGGGAAGAACGGTTGTCTGCTGGGGATAACTGGAAAGCGAATGGCTTGATTTTTACCACTAGCATCGGGACACCCATCCACCTTCGTAGCTTGCTTCGGGACTTTAAGAAGCTACTGGAAAATGCTGGGTTGCCAATCATCCATTTTCA
>Ga0154648_1214_pt1 | contig 9196 bp, 6 predicted proteins | sample Rifle2008BG13ft_FD_116077 | JGI IMG/M metagenome (GOLD analysis project Ga0154648, IMG submission 116077) | Chloroflexi bacterium RBG_13_48_10
GTTAAAACAGGAAAGCGGAAACCTGGATATCGTTCAGGTGATTACACCTGACTTGATCGCAGGCGACCAGCTGGCAGGGTTGCCTGTTCCACAGACATTCTTGGCTGGCTCGGAGCCATATTTTGCAGATTTCTATATTGTTGGAGACCCGGGCAAGCTATACATCGTGGGAGTCAGCCAAATTCAATCGAAGGAAGCCAATAATCCTGTGATGGGATGGGTGCTGGTGGCACGTGAGTTAAAGACAGACTATATGGTCTCCCTTGAAAATCAGACCGGTCTGGCTCAAAGTTTGATAGTTAATGGTAGGCGAGTCGCCACCAGTCTGCCCGCTGCACCCAACTGGTCACTTGACCCACAATCGGCATTGAATGTAGAAAAAACAGGGGAAGCCTGCTGCACCATGGGGGCAGCCTCGGATCAAACCTATTATGCGGGTTTAATGCCGCTGAGTGATGCTCAGGGTAATGTAGTGGCATTAAGCGAGCTTGCCCTTCCGGGCAACTCCATCAGGAATGGTATGGTAAACACCATCGTTGTCTCAGCTGGTTTTAGCCTGCTGGTTATGCTGGTTGGTTCGTTACTGGTGGCACGCCAGGCGCGTTCGATTACCAATCCGTTACTGCAATTGAGTAAAACCGCCGACCAATTCAGTCAGGGAAACCTGGATGCATCCACCCCGATCGAAAGCGGCGTTCCGGAAATCAATCAGCTCAACCGGCATTTTGAATTGGCTCGCCGTCAGTTGCGCCATACACTTGCTGTGACCCAGCGTGAGATGAAACACGCCGAGCGGCTATTATCCCTGCTTCCCAAAGGGGTCATTGCCCTGGATGAAAATGATCGCATCACCTTCTTTAATCCGGATGCCGAAGTAATTCTGGGTTACCGCAGTTGGGATGTGGAACGTCTTCATTACACTCATATTTTTCCCCCTGCCCCTGGGGAGACAGCAACAGTTGGTGACTTGTTGAACAAGCCAATTGATGGACCCATTGCGCAACGTTTGAGTGTGCTCGATGCACATGGGAAACCATTGCTATTGTATGTTACGATCTCCCCTTTAGATGATAACCCTCCCAGTGGTTATAGCTCTGAACGGGTGCTAGTCATCCGCGATGTAACTGAAGGGGAAGCGGTTAATCGATTACGCTATAACTTCCTGGCCAACGTAGCTCATGAATTCCGTACGCCGTTATCAGGCATCGCCGCCACCACCGAGCTATTGGTGGATGAAGTTAACGATCTTACACCCGATGAAATAAAGGAATTAATGGAGCCCATCCGTTTGAGCACCTTACACTTGCAGACTCTAGTGGAGAATCTGCTGGAAAGCACCACCATTGAGGCGGGTTGTTTTCAGATCCATCGCCGCCCGGTTAACCTTGAGGATGTCGTTAAAGAAGCCGCTGATTTAATGTTCCCCCTGCTTAAACGCCGGAATCAGCACCTGGCATACACTGGCCCGGTCGTTTTACCCACCGTTTGGGCGGATGCCAACCGCCTGATCCAGGTGTTAGTGAACCTGCTGTCCAACGCCAGCAAGTTTAGCCCGATGGGTAGCAGGATTGAGCTTAACATCGTTCAGGATCCCGATTGGATGACGATTGCAGTACTCGATAGTGGGCCTGGGCTTCCCACTGAACGCTTTGCAGACTTGTTTAAGCGTTTTGTGACCGCCAACCAGTCGCATGATACCCAATACGGGATTGGTCTTGGATTGTCAGTGGTTAAGTCGATTGTAGAAATGCATGGAGGGCAGGTTGGTGCAGAGAACCTACCCAAGGGGGGTGCCAAAGTCTGGTTTACCATTCCTATCCGTCCAAAAGAGGAGAAAGAGAACTTATGACCAAGATACTTGTCGTTGATGATGATCTGGCTCTGTCAGATGTGTTGGCATTTGCCATCCGTAGGTCAGGTTTTGAAGTAGTCAATGCCCATGATGGGTTAAGCGCCCTGGAGCAATTCTCTAAAGAAAGTCCCGACCTGATCGTACTGGATTGGGGCTTGCCGCGCTTGGATGGGCTGGAAGTCTGCACGCGTATCCGCAATGAATCAGATGTGCCGATCATTATGCTCACGGTGCGGGATACTGATGACAACGTGATTGCAGCCTTGGAAGCCGGTGCTGATGAGTACATCATCAAACCCTTCAGCCCGCGCCAGTTGATTGCGCGCATCCGCGCATTGCTTCGCCGGGCGGTAAAGGAGCCACAGGAAATGCTGCAGGCAGGCGAGTTATCGTTTGACCCTGAGCGGCGAGAAGTCCGCGTGGGTGAAGGTCTACCAATTCGGATGACGCACCTGGAAACACGCTTGCTGCGCGCCCTGATGCAAAATCCTGACCGGGTGCTTAACAATGACAGCCTGATCCTGCGAGTATGGGGACCTGAGGGCGCCACCAATGAAATGCTCAAGCAGCTGGTATATCGTTTGCGTAACAAACTCGAAACAGAGTCCGGTGCTCCTTCCATGATAGAAACCATCCCTAATGCAGGTTACGTGTTAAACACGCAAAGAAACAGCCTCGGCAAGTAACTAATAGATAACAAAAAAAATAAGGGGGAAAATTGTTACCACATTGTAACCAGTGGGTGCTTGTGGTTGTGACCCTCTTTCGGTATAAACTAGATAGTGAAGAAATACGCAATCAAGAAACTCTGCGCAAGTATTTACAATCTTGGTGCTACTGAAAAAAGGAATTTAAATAATTGGAGGAAAGGAACCATGCCAGCATTAATTCAAACTAAACCCACATTGATTTGCCGTTACCCGATTGCAAGCTCCGATATGTACTACAACGAAGTAGGACAAAGGGACGTCTTTGTACGGGATGATCTTTTGCACGGTTTCCAGATTTGGGGAGAGCTAAGTGGAGCCGGAGAAGAAACCACCATCTCACTTTGTGAGATATTCCTGGAATATGCTATGTTCTGCCAGACGGGGTACGAAGATGCTCAGGCTTATGCCCCCATGGAAAGCTTTGGCTCTGGGATGGGACAGGCGGTTGCTATTTACATGTTGGACAACATATTCCTGAATGGATTCCCCAACCCTGGGGTATGCGCATTGGAATGTGTGCTTGAGACGCTTAAGGTGGACTTCACCATCCACCAGATTGGGCCTGAATTGCGTTTTATTATCTGCGACTGCCCTTTTGAAAAAACTGCGGGGCAAACCGGCTTGCCTCAATCTGAGCTGGCGCACGTCGGCCTCAACGCCATGTGCCAGGGATTGTTAAAAATCATCCAGCCGGAACTACCCGTCGCTTCACCCGTAGATGAGAGATACGACCATATTTTCGCCATTGATACTGAAATAACCATTAATGCATGAGGTGACAACAATGTTTTCCACATCCACGCACATCCTTAAAGATAACAAACAACCATCGAAGGAAATTTCATTTGATGCCTTGGTACCCGCGGAGATGGCAGTTAAAGCCGCTGAGACGGGTGTCAAGAAAACAGCTTTGGATACATTGCGTATGTTCATGCTTGCCGTCCTGGCGGGTGCGTTTATCGCCATGGGTGCTATCTTTGCCACCACGGTTAGTGCGGGTGGCTCAGTCTTGCCCTATGGTGTTAGCAGGCTCTTAGCCGGTGTGGCCTTCACCTTAGGCCTGATTCTGGTGGTTGTTTCCGGCTCGGAGCTGTTCACTGGTAACAACCTGATTGTTATTGCCTTCGCCAACCGCAGGATCACCCTGGGTGCCCTGCTCCGAAATTGGGGAGTGGTCTACCTGGGCAATTTTGTTGGGGCAGTGCTGACTGCCTACCTGATGTTCCTGACTCGCCAATATACATTTGGTGGTGGCTCAGTGGGTCTGGCAGCCCTGAACGTCGGCGAGGCAAAGACCAGCCTGGTGTTTACCCAAGCCCTGGTGCTCGGGATATTTTGCAACGCGCTGGTTTGCATGGCTGTTTGGATGTGCTTTAGTGCTCGCAGCACAATAGACAAAATTCTGGCGATCGTTCCACCCATCGCAGCCTTTGTTGCTGCGGGTTTTGAGCACAGCATCGCCAACATGTACTTCATCCCTGTTGCCATGTTCATCAAGCAGATGGGTACCCCTGCGTTTTTTGAAGCCATCAAGAAAACACCTGCTGACTTTCCTCACCTTACCTGGAGCAACTTCTTCCTCGTGAACCTATTGCCAGTGACCATTGGGAATATCATTGGTGGGGTCATGATGGTGGGTTTGATGTATTGGTTTATTTATCTCAGCAAGGCTAAGAAAGCTACTGCTACCACAGAGACCGCCCAAAGGATTGCTGCAGCCACAGCCCGACCAGAAGTGCCAGCACCGGTTTTCTTTGTCTCCCGCGAGCCGCCTGTGCGACCACTCGAAATGCCACTTCAGACAATCAACGCAAAGAGTGAGGAGGCCAATTCAACCAGTAGGCGCTTATAATCTGGGTAACTTGAGCTTTTTCACGGCTATGCTAGTGTAACGTTTTCCAAGTTTGACCTTTTCAAACGCTCATATAATCAATAATGCATAGTGCCTATGACCTGCACCTCGTAGGCACTTTATATTTTTACCACCTGGGAAGAATCCTGGAGATTAAAGACTCCATCCATTCATCTATCGAAGCATTTTGGCAGTGAGTGATTAATCCGCATGGGTGATACATATTATCACCCAATTGGGTCTTGACAATTGGAATAAAATATTATATACTTTATATAAAATGAAGTATGTATATAATAAAGTATAGATAATCGGAGGTCGTCATGACACTCGTTCGCAAACTGAAACCAGACCGTAACATTACTGGCGCATTAGTCCCACTATCAATGCTTCCAATATTTGGGCTTACCTCACTGATCTTTGGCATCCCCACTGGCATACTTACCCTGGCGGTGATGATAGGATTGTTCGGAGTGTTCTACTTATATGTGTTCATCCGTACAAGGAATGTGTTCGTTTTAGTGATCAGTGCAGATTGTGTTTTTTTAATCTTCATGTTAGTTATGGCATCTGGAACGTTTACAAATGCTGCGTGGAATTATATGGAAGACCCGTTTGATAGTGCGGAATTCGCTTTGGCGTATTTTTCCGGCTTAGCATTCTTTGGATTCGTAATAATTTTCTTATTCCTGACCCGCAGGTTGAAATGGCGTGGGCGGGAAATCTTTGAGCTGGCAGCTGAACCGGTGGAAGAAACAGGCAACGGCTACACCTCGCGACCACGCCCGGTCGGGAAAGTGGATTACAGTCCACAGCAGATGCATGCATTTGCACGTTTTTGTAGCCGTCATTTGATCGCTTTACCCTATATTACGTCTAAGAATCTTACTTTGGTTCTAGTCAAGAATTCGGAAGAGTTTGGGCGATTGCTGGGGCTGAGTGGGGATTATCGCGATGCCACATGGGTCAACTTCGATATGGATGGCGAGGTCTCGGTGCATATTTCCCAAAAAGATTACCTCGATTATCGTGAACCGCTGGCTTTCGACCAGCTTTGTACCTCTTTAGGGCAGGTTTTCAGTGACTTTTTTGATCTATATGACAAAGGGGAAGGTGTCCGGGTGATAGATCGCATGGATGATCTCAAGATTAGCGTCTTTTCATAAGGCAGGTACTCTATGGACTTCCACACCGCTGCAAAATATGCTTCACTGCTTTCCAAAGATTATGCCGAGGATATCTTCAAGCTATTAGTAAACTACCATGCTATCTCTGCCTCTGAGGTTGCCACTCGCCTCAATCTGCACATCAAGACTGCCCAAGACTTCCTTGAAGCCCTGGCACAGCTAGATGTACTATCTAAGGAGGAAGCTCTCGAGAAGAAACGTCCATACTATCGGTATACCCTGGAGCAGACCAGGCTCGTCATCGATATCGATCTGATGCAGGTCAAGCAAGAACCATCCCAGAAAAACCTGACCTTACGTGTTCGGGAGAAGGAGAATGCTGGGGCGCGCTTTTCGGTTGCCCGGAGTGATGACTACATAACCAATGTGGCAATTTGGACCGGGATTGGGCGGGAAAGAGAGGAACGCAAGATTAAACTTACCGCCCCACAGGGCAGGTTTCTCTTCCATCTGCCCTTTCCAAAAGCAGAGCCTTTGACGGTTGATGAGATCATGCAGAAGGCTGGTATTGCCGAGAGCCTGGCACCTGAGATCATTGACCTGGTCCAGCTGCTTGAAAAATATAATGTGATTGAAGCTGTACCGGAGGAACCAATATGAAATACAAAGTACACCGGTTTGATTTAAAAATGACAACCGATCAATATTCGCTGGAGAAATTTTTAAACAACCTGGCTGGATAGGTTGTTGCCATCATCCCCAATGTGACACTCGGATATTTCTGGGCTCACCGGGTGGATTTTTTGCTCATTGTGGAGAAAGTTGGATGACAAGGGCAAAAGTAGAATAGATCGTAACCCCCGGACTAAAGTGTTTTATTGCTTACTAAACCGATATACTTATATCAAGGCGTTTCTATAAATGTTGCTGGAAGAGAGATTCGGACCAGAGGGGGATTCGTTTCCCCATTCTATATCGTCTGGAAATGGATTTTAAAAGAACCACCGTCACCATTGAGAACAACATTCCACCTATGGTGACAATATTAGCTAATGATTGTAGTATGGGTAGCGTTTTATCAGATACTAACCAACCAAGTTTCAAAATAGCTCCCGCGCTTACGATCAAGATTGTCATCCCCAGAACCATCCTGATTGTAACTCCGCGAACATATTTAGTCACGGATGCTCCATATATGACCCCTGGGATGGATGTGGAAAGAATCACCAGCGCAACCACGATGACCACATTTCCACTCAATAAATACCTGCCCCCTCCATAAAGGGATGATAAAACGACCGGCATCGTGGAGGTACCGACTGCTAAAACGGCAGGAATTCCCATCAGATATACAAGAGCAGGCACGACGATAAACCCTCCACCTGTGCCAATGAAACCGGTGCTCACACCAATGAGGAAACCCAATATCAGGATGATCCAGAGCGAGACAGTAACCCCAGCTCGATTGAAATGGACTAATGGAGGGAGTTGGATTCCTTGCAGTTTGCGAGCAGAAGCTGTCGGCAGGTAAGAAACCAAGTGACGCTCTTCTCCGATTTGGTCGAGATAATCCTTTCTTTTCAGGCTTTCGATTATGGTATATGCACCAATAAAGGTCATTAGCCCTATCGATACAGACAGGATTGCCACATCCTGTACTCCCAGTGTGCGCATATAAAGGGCTAATTGTATACCAGCTTCCACGCCCATCAAAGATGGCAAGGCTATGTAAATCCCCAATTTGATATCCGAATTTCCGTGATTTCGGTGAATGATGGAGCCTGCCAGGGAATTGAAAAAAACCCAGAAAAGGCTAGTGCCTACAGCAAGATTAACCGGCATGCCCATCACAATCAATGCAGGAGTAACAAAAAAACCTCCTCCCACTCCGGTGAATCCACTGAGCACTCCAATACTCAAGCCAAGGAGAAGCAAAGTGATAACAGGTATTTCCACTCCGGGGATACTCGTAAGCATTAACATAAACTTTATGGTGGAAGTAATCTACCGTTCTGTAACTATATCAGAGAGCGGAGGACATCAAAGGTTCTGTTCAACCGTTCTCACCTGCCAGGCGGGCTATTTGCAGGATGCAACCGCGAATCACGTCTTGTTTCTCGGGTGGAAGTGCACTCTCTTCGATTTGCGCAATTTTTTCGACGTCATTCATCGCACGGATGATGCTGACCGGCACTTCAATATTACCTTCAGCAAATGAATTCAGGTATTCAATGGCGTCGATCAGGAAATTCCTCATTTCGTCATCTGCTTTCGCAGTTCGAAAGAATCCAGACAGTGATGGAGATAATTTTGCCCCGCTAGCGGGTACGGGGGTCACACCATATGCGCGGGTGGTGGAGAATGAATATAATGCGGTGGCGAGTTCTGAAAAACTCTGCACGCGTTCGTAAACTGATTCACCTATCACATCCCAAATAATGGAACGCCATTTACGAATATGGTTGGGGAGCTGAAGGTACTGTTCGACCTGCTTTCGCCATGTGTCATCCATTTTGCCAGTGACATGCTCCAGGAGGTGATCCATATTGGTATTGAACAGGTTTTCTTGTAAAAGTACTGCAAGATCCGGGCGAAGAGTGGGGATAAGCTCGGCAATGAAAGTCCCGTTAGTAAAGAAATCGGTGACATTAACACCATGTCGCCGTAGAAGTTCCTGCTGGAACAACGGCAAATAATGATACAGCGCGTTGTTATCTTCCCGGAGTGCAACAAAGGCTGAATTACCGGCTGGAAAGGCGGTTTCTATTCGCTCGAAAAATTCTCCTTGCCAATCTTGATGGATACGCAGGCTGCTTAGAATTTCATAGACGGGAAGGCGTGGTAACAAGTGCTCTGCAATCATCCGCTCGCGTTCTGCCTCTACAAAGGCTTTTTGAGCGTAACGTTCCAGAGCACGGAACAGGCCGGTTGTGAGTTGATTGATGCCGAGTACGTGCGTTTGGGCATGATTATGGGCTATGGCTCGCAACAGGCTGCCTTGTTTGGCAAGAGGGATTATTTTTGCGATATTTGCCAATATCTGTTGCCCATATTCAGAACCTGAATCTGGTTTGGGTCGGGACGTGGGGCGATCGCGCAGTTGAGGGATAGACCGCGCTATAAAATAAGAAATGATGTGAATACCGACGACGTCTTCATCACGACCATAAAGGATGTGGCGGAAATTTTCGGTCAGTTCTACCATAAAGCCCTCGTAGAGAGCTTCATTAGTTCCAATTGTCAAGCGCTCAAGTTCTTGGATAATCCTGCTTTGTGCACTCAAGCGGCTCTCAGCAATTGATTCGGCGGCCCGAATCAGATTTTCACGATGCTCGAGTTGTGATTCCCGTACATGGTATAACAAGCTGACCAAATCGCGAACTGGCAAGTAGCGCAGTTGTTCAGCTAAATTGCTCTGAAAAGTTCTCAAATCTTCAGCAAGGAAAACACCTTGTAATGGTGTGACTGCATATGTGGTGCTTTTACGAGCTGCTGCTGGCAGATGGGCAACAAACCGGCGACGGTTAGCTTCGGTATTAAGAAAGGCGGGGTAACCTGCGACACGGGAATAATACCCGCCCTGGCGTTGCATCGGTTCACCGCTGCCTAATTTGATCCGCAAGGTTTCTGCCACACCATGCTCGGCTAACCAGGT
>Ga0154648_1149_pt3 | contig 9007 bp, 7 predicted proteins | sample Rifle2008BG13ft_FD_116077 | JGI IMG/M metagenome (GOLD analysis project Ga0154648, IMG submission 116077) | Chloroflexi bacterium RBG_13_48_10
CCCAGTAATTCCAGGATAACATGCCGGGGCGGAATTGGCGTCCTGTGGATTTCGTCTTGTACTTCCAGGTTTCTTCTGCCCATAATTCCATAACCTGGTGTGCCAGTGTGTCAGCAGCATCATCATCCCGGCCATATTTGGGAGCTTTGTGAAGGGCACGCGCCTGAAGGATCTCATGACCACTCCAGTTGTCCTTGAGTGCCTGGATGAGTTCCGCCATCGTGCAGAATTTTTGTTCGAAGACAAGATATTTCACCGCTAGCAGCGAATCAATCGTGGTGGCATACGTCACTGCCTCAATGGTTACGTAGCCTAATTCCGCGCCACCTTCGGTGACGTCCATTCCTTTCTGAGCACAGCCTTTAACCAGGCAGGAGACGTACGGGGTCGGTGCGAATTTTGCGCGAATGGACTCGCTTCGCTCGTAGATATCTACGATGCGGCGGATAATGTGTCGGGTCTGAGTGGCGTATGCGTCCCAGAATTGCTCCCATGTTTGGAAGCGGGTCGCATCGCCGGTATCCGCTCCCCAGTGGGTGAGCGGATCAGCCTTGCCGGTCATCGGGTCGGTAAATGGGATAAGGTCAAAGCCGCCTGTCAGAGCCAGCTCCACTGCCTTGAGCAAATTTAAGTTAGCATCCACAGTGCCGGAGCGGTCGTTGCCAACCATCGTGTTTTCGAGGCAGCCGACTGGAGCATAATCAAAAACATTATTCTCGTGGATGAGATGCGTTACCCCCGATTTCTTTGCCTGCAGCATCATGCCTGCCATCGAGCGTTCATCAAAGTTGAGCAGGAAGGGTGACCCCTGGCTGGAGGCGATCATTTCCACGACGCGGTCAAGCAATCTTTCTGGTGAGCCACGGTGTAAGCGTACATTGGGTTTGGGCTCCAGGATGGGTGACATCTCGTCAATCACATCGAGCAGGATGGAAGTCAGGTCGTTCGACATATCCTTCCCACCCGCTCCCATGCCTGAGATGGTGAAGAGTTGGCCATAACCTGCGGTAATCCCCTGGTTACCACCCGTGCGGATCATACCATCGTAGGCAGTGTTGCAATGCAGCCAGAAGCATTTCAGGATCTCTTTGCTAAATTCCGGCTCCATGCCCTCACGGACGGATTTTTCCCAGAACGGATATAAGTACTGATCAAGCCGCCCGAAGGAGTCGCCCGGACCGGGGTAATTTTCATCAGCCATGACCAGCATGTGGGTCAGCCATAGGGATTGCATTGCCTCCCAGAAATTTTGTGCGGGTTCCCAGGGGACGCGTAAAAGGATTTCAGCCATCATGATCAATTCCTGGCGGCGCTGCGGATCGGCTTCCAGGTGTGCCATTTCATCGCACTCCTTGGAATACTCTGCTGCTAAATCGCGGGGCATGGTTGCCGCGGTCATCATTGCGCGTAGCTGTGCGCCCTTTCTGCCATTTTTATCTATTTGGGGTAACGCTGCGTAATTGGATTCGAGTTCGGTATGCACGGCTTTCCACCCCTCGCGGATGATACGCCCGTAATCGGGGATCAGGTGCCCGGAGGTAGCACCCACGTTGCCGTAGCCATGGTTGTGGAACCAGAGCATCGCTGCACGACTGCCTTTCGGACCATATACAAGGCGGTCGCGATCTCTGGTTTCGTTTTCCGTCAAGCAGGTGGATGTCTGTATGTTGAAACGTCCCCCCGCCAGCAAGTCTCCCGGCAGGATTTCCCTTGGGAGATAACGTACCATGACCTCGCGGTTGAACCAGGCGCGGCGCTCTGGCAGCGACCACTTCCAGAAATCGGGATGTAAGTTAACGGGGCGTGCCACCTGCTTGAAGGCCGAGCGAAAGGTCTGGAGGAATGTGTAGGTCTCCGGGACGATATAGAAGGTTAATTCATTGTATTGGAAATCCCAGGGCGTCCCGGTGGTCCAGGAAGTGTATTCATTGTTCCAGGCACGATTGACCCCCTGGAAATAATAATCGCGCAGCCATTGGATACGTGGCGATAGATTGGTGGGCAATTTGATGGAAAAACGAGGTTGAGCATGCGTAATTGTGGTCATTGGCAGTCTCCTATAAGCTATTTCTCACCATAATTGATCTTCTCAACCATAAGGCTAGGTAAGTTTAATGTATTCAACGCGCTCTACTTATATCATCTATTCGAAAATCAGTGTTGGTCATGACACAAGCAAAGGCTTTAGCTGGGCAGCCCAGGTATGGATAGCCTCCCAATTGCGGTGATCACCTTCCTTCCATACGCCGAATAACACACTCAAGCGGAACTTCAACCGGTCACCGGCGGATGGCACTTTGCGGATATCCAGCCCACCGGCAAAGAGACCTTCACTCACCGGGTGGACCATTGCCCGCACTGGGTCTAGCCATGTGGACACGTGGCTGCGGTATTGCTCGCCATTCCGCATGGCTAGCGTCATGCACACCAGGAAGGCAGCAAAAGGTTTGCGTGCCAGTTCCACTTGATGAGCGTGCATGAACTGCATGGCTTCCGGCAGCCAGGATTTTGCATTGATGGCGCTGCCGGCTACCACAGCCTGGAAGGAAGCCAAGTCTTTCACTTCCACCATAGGTAGTACATCAACCTGTAAGCCATCCTCCGACAGGGTTTTGCCAATGGCTTCTGCCACACCCACTGTCCATCCAGTCCGGCTGGCATAGGTAACAAGAATTTTATTGGTCATATAGATTTCTCCTTTAAACTACTCAATGAACATCATATTATCATAGAACAATTCGCTGGTGATTACCCCGAGCGCGGCCAGTCCAATCCAGAGTGGGACTCTCCCAGTATGATCGAAATGGGAAGCATGAAGAGCCGCACCGATCATCAGGCTGAATTGCTTCGCTTGGCAGTCAGGCACCTGCAGGCTACTTTAGCAAATTTATGACGGGCGGAAAATATATTATCTATCCTCGATAACAAAACTAAAAATCCACCATCAATGGCGGATTTTGGTGTGCCCCCAACGAGGTTCGAACTCGTGTTTCGGCCTTGAGAGGGCCGCGTCCTAGGCCGCTAGACAATGGGGGCGGAGAGCGACGGAATTTTACCATCACCCAGAGGCTTCGTCAATCATAAGTCATTTAGATAATTCTTTTCTGAACTATAAGCGTTGTTGTGAAAAATCCGTTGATTATGTCAAGTCTATTCCATTGCTCGTAAAGCAGGCTGTTTCCAGATAACCCACACCGCGAAGAGCAGCAAAATCACAGCACTGCTGATTACAGTAAGCGGCTCTCCAACAATGGCAGCTGTCCAGCCAGAGATCAGTGCTCCCAGAGGCATTGCTCCAAAAAAGAAAAACGTATAAACACCCATTACCCGGCCACGCATTTCATCTGCTATCCTGGTTTGGACCATCGAGTTGGAAAGGTTGACGATCATCATGAAAGCGAAACCCATTAAAGCCATGGCCAATAAGGATGGAATCAGCCATTGCATAAAGGCAAAGATAACCATCGAGACTGGCAATATGAGGCTGTTGATCGTCCATAGCTTTCCGTGGATACGCATCCGTCCCAGCGCAGCGATCATGAGGGCTCCAATCAACGATCCAATACCACGCGCTGCCATCAAAAAACCATTCGTTGTTGCATCACCCCCCAACACCACCACGGACCAGGCTGGAATGAGTGCCGCGATGCCCAATCCCAATATTGTGATGATGAACAGGTTGAAAATTAGCATTTTCACGCTAGGATGGTTGGCGACGTATTTCAACCCCTCCTTGACATCACTTACGGTACTACCATTGGTCTTTACCGGTATAAATGGTTTCAATTTCATTAAGAGTAAAGCAATGATCACTGCAATAAACGAGATGGCATTAATGGTGAAACACCAACCTGGTCCCACCCAGGCATAGATAAGACCACCAAAGGCCGGACCCATTACCATCGCCAGGTTGAACATGGTCGAATTTAAGGCAATTGCATTGGTCAAATCTTCCCGGTCTACCATTTCCAATACGAAAGCCTGTCGGGCAGGTGCATCGAAGGCATTACAAACTCCCAATAGAAATGACAAGATTAAAATGTGCCACCATTGAACAGTATTGGTGAAGGTTAATACCGCCAGGACGAACGCCAGGATCATCATCCCGCTCTGGGTGATGACCATGAGCGTCCGTCTGGAGACTCGGTCTGCAATTGCCCCGGCATATAAGGTGAATATCCATGTCGGGAGACCATTTGCAAAACTTGCATAACCCAGATAAGCCGGGGATTTGGTTAATTCATAGATCAAGTATCCCTGGGCAGCGGATTGCGCCCACGTGCCAACCAGGGAGATCAACTGTCCGGCAAACCATAAACGATAATTGGGATACTTCAGCGATGCAAATGTGTTATGCAAGCTGAACTGTCTTGAGATGCCGGCCTCTCGCAACAAGCTATTCCTCCTCGTCGGAAATAGCCAGCCATCGCGTGATAGCAGGCAAGTTTAGTAACATCAGCACTGTAATAAGCACTGCCGAGGACAGGCACCAAATGCATACAGCATGAATGACAAACAGCTCCAGGTAGGTTAAGTAGACGGAAAATAGTGTTCCAAAGAGCGCCATTCCAAACATGATCAGACCAGCAATCCTGGCAAGCGAATCAGATCGGATACGGCGCCATACCCAGGCGATCAGGATGGCAATGTAACCAATCGCTCCCACCAATCCAATGGGTACCACCCCGAATAATTTAGCGTAAGGGCTACTTTGAACAGCATTACAGTCGCCCACCGGGCCACATAAGGCGCGCGATTGGGTAAACTCAACATAGGTCAGGTAAAGCGATACAGCCAGACCAATTATTGAGAGAATCGGGATGGCAATATCTAACCAACGACTGACTTTGCCGATTGGCTTGCCTTGAAATGCACGCAGGATCATCACGATAACCAGGATAATAGCTAAAACCATGAAAGCCATAATTATCCAGGCTAAAGCCATACCAGTCGCCTTGGTGTCAGTTGCAGTTTGAGGAGTAAGCAGCAGGTTGGGGTCGAAGGAGGTGAAGGCAACTCCCTTTGGGAGCAGTTGGCGCAATGGAGGCAGATCGGGGTACTCCAACCCACCCGCAGATAAATATTCATCAATCAACTCGGGCAGTTTGTCGCGTATATCGTTTGCACCAATCAACGCGTTGTGGTCGATGATGAGAAAGGGAACTGAAACCTGATCTTTGGCAAGCCCCAATGCCGAGCCCAAAGTGTACAGGTTGACGATATCATCTGTGGTCACAAGCTCGATGAGCAGAATACTCAACCGAGAATTATATTTATCTTGTAATTTTGGCAATATTTCGGTCAATACCTGCGAGCAATTAGTGCAGCCGTTTGACCATAATAAGACGGCATGGACCACAGGTTGTGTGCTTTGTTTAGGCGCTGCGCTTGTCCTGACTGGTATGCCAAGCATAAGGATGAGAATAAAAAAGAGTATCGAAGTTTTCCGCATTTTATATTCCCGATTTTACATATATTACCCCTCGGGTGTGAAGGATTTGATACCGAGGGGTAGTTTAGTAAAATTATAATGCTTTTGGAAACGAGGTGAATGATGAAAAAAATTAATCTTCATTCATCTATGGCGTATCAGAGCCTACCGTCACTTGTAGGAAGACCAGATCGCCAAAGGGCTGTCCCTGAGAGTTGTAAGCTTGCCATGCGCTCTGATAGGAACCTGCTTCGGATGGGGCTGTAAATATTAACCGGATTGTTGCTTTCGACCCACTGCGTGCAGGATAAAGCGTCTGGTCCAGCGGAGCGTTTAACTCTGCTCCAGACACGAATTTCAGCCGGTAGTGTTTATCCCAATTACAGGACCCGCTATTCTCGACCAACCAGCGTTTGTCTAAAAGCGCGCCAGGTTTGACAACCGTCCCATCGGGCAAAGAAAGGTCCTCAAGAAATAACAAATTGTCAATGCATGTTGTCGTGGAAATGGGCAATGGCGTTTCGACAAACTGTGAGGTCGCGGTTGGTAATGTAGTATCTGAAACCGTCTTGGTTGCCTGGATAACCATGTTGGGTGGTCGGTAGGGCGTGGGTTGTTCAGCGCAACCAACCACGAACAGGGGTAGAACTGTTAGAAATAAAACAAGTTGTAATATTTTCAAAAATACACGATACGCAATACAGCATTCATATTGCGTATCGTGATGATTATTTGTGTTAAAAATCCATAGCAGGTGAACGCCGCTCACAAATCTCCATCATCCGAGTTGCTTTCATCCGCCACATTGCCAAATCCAAGGGCAGCTTCGCCACTAGCAGCGCGCTCACGTACCGCTTTCTCAATTTCAGAGAACAGTTCATTATGCGCTCGCAGGTAATCCTTAGCATTCTCACGCCCCTGCCCAAGACGAAGCTCGCCATAGTTGAAGAAAGAGCCTCTTTTTGAAATGATTTCCATGGCAGTTGCCAGGTCGAGCAAATCTCCTACCTTGGAGATGCCTTCGTTATACATGATGTCAAATTCAGCTGTGCGGAATGGAGGTGCCACCTTGTTTTTTACCACTCTCACCCGGGTGCGGTTGCCAATGATCTCTGCCCCAAGCTTGATGGATTGGATCCGGCGCACATCAAGGCGCACGGATGCATAAAACTTAAGTGCCATGCCTCCGGTGGTTGTTTCAGGATTCCCAAACATGATCCCAATTTTCTGACGCAATTGGTTCGTGAAAATCACTGAAGTATTCGTTTGCTTGATAGCCCCAGAAAGTTTACGTAAAGCCTGCGACATTAAGCGTGCCTGCATGCCCATGGTGGCGTCCCCCATATCCCCCTCAATTTCAGCTCTGGGGACGAGTGCTGCCACCGAATCAATGACGATAACATCAATTGCACCAGAACGGACCAGTGTTTCGGTAATTTCGAGGGCTTGCTCGCCCATGTCCGGTTGCGAAATAAGCAGGTTTTCCACATCCACCCCACAACGGGCGGCATAAGTTGGGTCAAGGGCATGTTCCATATCAATATAGGCTGCTGTTCCGCCTAATTTTTGTGCCTCAGCGACAATATGTTGGCTGATGGTTGTCTTACCGGATGATTCCGGTCCGTAAATCTCGGTGATCCGTCCGCGTGGTATCCCGCCCACACCCAGAGCAATATCCAGTGATAGTGAGCCGGTAGGAATGGATTCGACAAGTAGTTGGTGGGCTTCTCCCAACCGCATGATAGAGCCATCTCCATATCGCTTGGTGATATCTCCCACCGCTTTATTCAATGCTGCCTGGCGAGCTTCATCCATCTCGGGTTGTGGGGATCCTGACTTTTTAACCATGTGAGTCACTCCTTGTTAATTCGAATTGTGATTATAGTTTAGCACATATGTTCGACGTGTCAAGGGGCGGGTGTTTCAAGTGGCGGTGGGGTGAACTCAGCGCCCGGTGGCGCTGGAGCTTGGGTTGAAATTCCTTTGAAACCGTTGAAAGTGAAATAATTGACCATCCCAGGCTGCACCTCGATTTCCTTAATAAAGAAAACACCTCCAAAGGCTACTCGGATCAAATATGTCCCGGCGGGTATTCCCCCTACCACTAAATTCTCTTGATAATATTGGTCGCTGTTTACCGATGTTTTTCCATAGGACCATGCAAGCCAATTTTGCTTCTTCAGAGGATCAGTAATAATGACCATTTGGTCGCTTATCGGTTGACCACCCGTATTCATCACTCTCCCAGCAATAATTCCCCAGCCGATGGGAGGTACCAGCCATAATTCCGGATTACGGGTAGTGAAATAACTGTTTTCGCCGAGACGTACTTCAAAGTGCAGGTGAGGTCCGGTGACCACACCTGTCTCTCCCACCAATCCCAATGGATCACCGGTTTCCACATGTTGACCTTCGGCTACATCAATCCGGTCCAAATGCCCATAGATGGTGTATAACATCTGATTTTGGTAACCAAAATCATGCCGGATGGTGACCGCCTGGCCGTATGGATCTGAAGTGTCAAAGCCTCCCCGGTATACTCCATAACCAGCCCAAATAACCGTTCCTGATCCAGCCGCAAGGACTGGAGTATATTTGGGCGCGGGGATATCCACCCCGGTGTGTACCACATCCTGGAAAAATACTCCTCCATATCGATAATCTGCCACGGGAATATTTATCTCATTTGCTGCAATGGGACTGGCAAAATAAAAATGGTCGTAAGGGGTGGGTGCCCAAGGAGTGGGGTAGAGAGGCGGCCTCCAGTCGGTGGTAGAGACAGGGCTTTGGGTAGGATAGGTAAATTGTACTGGGTCAGGTGCAACCGTTGATGTATTGGTGGGTGAAAATACAGGCATAGGAGAAAAATCTGGTCTCAATGTTAAGCCAATCGTGGGAGTGGCTGTTGTGGATGTGGTCGCAGACAGGAGTGGGTTGGTGGTATCGGTTGGAAAAATTTGTTGGGGAGTGAGAATTGTCTTCGAAGGCTGACAGGCCACAAGGGTTACGAGGATGATTATTGCACGCACCAAGTGGATTGTTCGTTTCAACTTGCTGGAAAACCACAGGAAAGTCTGTGAAGAAGATGGCATGGTAAATGGAAAAGCGGACTCCTGCTTATCCAGATTAGCCTCCAGGAGTTGGGGTGAGAGTTTGGAGCAAATCAGGAGCTGAAGGTGGAAAGGTAGGGGTGATTTGGATAGGCGTGAGAGTTGGTCGAGGAGTTGGGGTGGAAGTCGGTGTGGGTGAAACATAAAAGAATGGTGTGGGTGTGAGTGTGCGCGTGGGAGGTATGATAGGCGAGGGAGTGATCATTGTTTCCGGTGGATATATCTCGAGCATTGCGGTTTGCCAATCCAGCCCATCCATTAAAGCAAATTCGTTGAAACGCGCCGCCGGATAGGAAGCTCTCCATGTGGTAAGAGCAGGCAAACGCTCCCATCCATAAGCTTTAGCTCGGTCGGTGAAATCTATCCAATACCCTGATGGAATAGCTGCTAGTTCTGCACCACCTTGCTCATAGGTGGTGGTGCTGCCATTATTCCGGGAATTAAAGTCCCATGGCTGGCCGTGTAA
>Ga0154648_1159_pt6 | contig 8778 bp, 6 predicted proteins | sample Rifle2008BG13ft_FD_116077 | JGI IMG/M metagenome (GOLD analysis project Ga0154648, IMG submission 116077) | Chloroflexi bacterium RBG_13_48_10
TTGGGCAGCATATATATTGAAGCATTTATAAATTTCCCCGATTACTCCCAGTACCTGAACGAGAACCAGGCTCCAGATTCTTCGGGAGTCCTGATTGAAATTGAAGCTGAACTACCTTCTTACAAAAATGACACCTCGGTTCGACCCGTAAATAGTCGTAGTATAGAGGTGACACCCTATGATACTTACCGCTTGTTACTAAATACCTTTGGGGGTGAATCTTGGAAGCGAAGCGGAAGCACGGTTTATTATGAATTTAGTGTGCCAGAAGATGGGATGTACTGTATTTCATTGCGCGCTCTTCAGAACACCAGGAAAAATTTTAGCGTTTTTAGAAGGATTACCATCAATGACACTGTTTTATTTGAGCAGCTGAATGAGGTCCCATTTGATTATTCAACCGATTGGCAAAACATTCCCTTGGGCGGTGACACACCTTACAAGATTTTTTTGAAGAAAGGTGTGAATACATTAGGGATAGAAGCGAATAATTCTCCTTACTATATGCCAATCGAAAAAATTAAAAAGGTGTTGTTAGATATCAATACCCTATCTCTGGAAATTAAGAAGCTCACCGGGAACCAGGTTGATCCGTATAAAGAATGGGTTATTTCAGACTATATCCCGGACCTTAAAGAACGATTGATTGCAATTGCAGATGATTTACGTGTCGATAAGGAGGTTTTGGCTGAAATCAACGCAATAGATGGTTCTCAAGAAATTCAAACCTATCAAATGGCGATTGATAACATTATGTTTTTGGCTCAGGACCCCGACAAAGTCCCCATTCATCTGAATCGCTTTTCAGAAGGCTCAGGTTCAGCTGCTCAATTGCTTGGGAATCTTCTGCCCTTGTTGGAGAGTCAACCGCTCGCGCTGGACAAGGTTTATATTCATTCTCCGGATACCTCACCTGAAGAGACCAAGGTGCCGTTTTATCTTTCCATGATGGAGGGTATCAAGCGTTTTATAAACTCATTTAAACCAGATCCATATCAATCCATCCGTGCGGGTGCAGATGAGCTTGAAGTTTGGGTTAATCGCCCGCGCCAGCTCGTTGATCTTTTGCAAATGATGACGGATGAATCGTTTACAGCAGACACGGGCATAAGGGTCAAATTTTCCATTATGCCAGATGAGTCGAAATTGGTACTGGCGAATGCAGCCAACATTCAACCGGATGTAGCCCTGGGTGTCAGTACGAATGTCCCATACGAATTAGCGATCCGGAATGCATTAAAAGATTTACGCTCCTATGAGGACTTTGATTCGTTCATCCAGATATATTCACCTGGCTCATTTTTAAGCTACATAATCAATGATTCGGTCTATGCGGTACCTGAAACACAGGATTTCTGGGCGACCTTCTATCGAAAAGATATCCTGAATTCCCTGGGTATACCGATCCCAAAAACGTGGAACGAGGTGATCGAGATTCTGCCTGAATTACAAAGGTATGGCATGAATTTTAACACCCCGCTCTCCAGTGGCAGTGGCACAAAAGGCTATTTATTAACCGCACCCTATATTTTTAACCAAGGAGCGGAGTTATATAGTGAAGACGGTTTTTCGACAGGATTGGGCAGTGATGAGGCAATCACGGCTATAAAATTCATGACTGATAGTTTTACCATCTATGGAATGCCCCTGACGACATCAAGCTTCTATAATAGTTTTCGGTATGGCAGTTTACCGATTGGCATATCCAATGTTGAAACCTATATTAAATTAGTGACTGCTGCCCCGGAAATTAACGGCCTGTGGGGACTCGACCTGTATCCGGCAACTGTATTACCAGATGGAACGCAGAACCGCTATGCAACCGGTTCTGCTCAGGCCAGTATCATGTTCGCGAATACCGATAAACCTGAAGAAGGCTGGAAGTTCTTGAAATGGTGGATGTCCACCAATACACAGGTTGATTTTCAACAACAGTTGATATTAAATTTCGGCATGGAGTACTTATGGTTCTCTGCCAATATGGAGGCATTTACTTACCTGCCAATCCCTCAGGAACATAAAGATGTTATCGTACAGCAATGGCAGTGGCTGCAAGAGCCAGTAAAATTGCCCGGCAGTTATATGGAGGAAAGAGAGCTAAGCAACACCTGGAATAAGATCGTGTTTGACGCAGTCAACCCGCGGGTTGCCATTGACAGTTCAATTATCATCATCAATCGTGAAATTACCAGGAAAATGGAAGAGTTTGGGTACCTCCAAAACGGTGTGAAAGTGAAGGAGTTTAAAATTCCGACGATAGAAACGGTCGAGGAGTGGATGGCGAATGCAAAATAATATGGCTATCGAGCGAAAAACCGGTTTCAGGAATTGGTTGGATAAAGAAGGCAGGGCGTATGCATTTTTATCCATGTATGCGCTGATGTTCATTATTTTCATTGTGGTCCCTGTATTGGTGGCATTCTTACTATCCTTCACTACTTTTGACACCATCCAACTCCCCAAATTCAACGGATTAAGAAACTATATTGTGCTGATCACGCAAGACGACATATTCATGAAATATGTTCTACCCAACACAATAAAATTCGCGGTAATCGTTGGTCCGGGTGGTTACATCCTGTCATTTTTACTGGCCTGGACCTTAACCCAGCTCCCGAAATTACCCCGCACCCTGTTCGCGCTGATCCTTTATTCCCCTTCAATGACGTCCGGAGTTGCCATGACAGTTGTGTGGAAGACCCTGTTCAGTGGTGACCAAACCGGTTACTTGAACAGTTTGCTATTGGGAATGAATATCATTGCCGAACCCATTCAATGGCTACAATCTCCACAATATTTAATGTCCATTATGATCATTGTTACTTTGTGGAGCAGCATGGGGGTTGGTTTTTTGGCAATGTTGGCTGGAATCCTGGAAATCAATCCGGAGATGTATGAAGCGGGAAGCCTGGATGGGATCAGTAATCGATTCCAGGAAATCATCTACATCACCATCCCTTCGATGAAGCCGCAGATGTTATTCGGTGCGGTGATGGCCATCGTTTCTACATTTCAAGCAGGCGCCATCGGGGTCACACTGTCAGGTGGCAACCCGACACCGCAATATGCCGGCCAATTGATCGTAAACCATGTTGAGGATTACGGGTTTTTACGCTACGAAATGGGTTATGCTGCCGCAGCATCTGTAGTGCTGTTGCTTATGGTTCTATTATTTACTCGCGTGTCAAACAGATTGTTCTCGAGTGATTACTAGGATGAAATTATGAGAAGTAAATTGATTAGCCGGTTTTCTGGAGCTCACAATCGGGGGATAAATCCGAAGGGATTTCATGTTAGCCAGATGAAGTTCTACATATTTCTATTGCCATTGGCAGTCTTTATGCTCCTGCCGATGGTTTTTATTTTCTCGAATGCGTTTAAACCCGCAGACGAATTGTTCGCCTACCCGCCGCGCTTTTTTGTCATCAGTCCGACTTTCGATAACTTCACCGAATTATTTTCGAAAATGTCGAATTCAGGGATTCCGGTAAGTCGTTACTTATTCAATAGTATCTTAATTACTTTCGTAACCATTGCCGCTTCCATAATCGTCTCATCAACAGCAGCGTATGCCTTATCTAAGAAACGCTTTAAACTCAAAAAAGTTTTATTCGCCATCAACACTGTAGCCTTGATGTTTGTACCCATTGCCGTAACCATCCCGCGATTTCTGATCATCGAGAAAATAGGTTTGATGGATACATTCCTGGTGCATATCTTACCGGGATTGGCAATGCCGGTAGGCTTGTTCTTGATCAAGCAGTTTATTGATGGGATTCCCGATGAGGTTGTTGAAGCCGCTCAGGTTGATGGAGCCACGGATTTGTGGATCTACTGGCGGATTATCCTTCCGATGATCGTACCAGCCATTGCCACAATTGCCATATTAACTTTCCAAGCCACATGGAATAATGCTGATATCTCTGCGCTGTATATTAATAGCGAAAGCTTGAAGACCTTCGCATTTTACCTCAGCACCCTGACATCGACGACATCCACTGTGGCTGGCCAGGGAATTGCGGCGGCTGCTTCATTGATCATGTTTTTACCCAACCTGATCATCTTCATATTCTTACAAAGCCAAGTCATGAGTACCATGTCACATTCGGGTTTAAAGGGATGAAAAAGATAACTTATATCATTTTGATTGCCACTATTCTCCTGGCAATTCCAATCCATGTCAGCGCCGAGAGTCCCTACACTACATGGGCATTAGGGCCGGGTGGACATATCTTCATTACCCAAGATGCGTATACGCCGGTCACAGTGTTTGATTTGCCCATCTCTGCGGCAGAAGATATGTTCATCGCACCGGGTGGTGATTTGTACATTGCAGACACCGGAAATGGGCGGATCGTGAAATTGAAAGATTTCGAAGTTGTAGCTTCGTATGGTGAAGGGATATTATCCGGTCCGACCGGGGTGTTCGTGGATGCTGAAGGGACGATATACGTTGCAGACGCAAATGAAAACAAGATCTATATCATGGATAAAGACGGGGAGCTGCTAAAAGAATTCGGCCGCCCTGCCGAGCCATTGTTTGGGAAAAACAAGGAATTTCTGCCGCGCAAAATCGCGGTGGATGCACGCCAAAATTTGTACATCATCAGCGAAGGCTCTGTCAATGGGATTGTACAAATGAACACCAATGGCAATTTCATTGGTTATTTTGGGGCAAATACCTCGACCATGTCGCTGAAGATGATTTTGCAGAGGTTGTTCCTTACCAAAGAGCAGCTGGATCAATTCATGAAGAACGTAGCTGCTTCTCCCTCCAACCTCACCATCGATCAACAATCACTGCTTTATACCGTCACTGCTGGTTCGAATCAATCGCCCATTCGGAAATTTACTGTGTCGGGAAAAAATATCTTCCCAGACACGTTTGGCTCAAACACCTTTAAAGACATCCATGTGAGTGACGATGGTTTGATCTTAGCGGTTGGCACATACGGAGAGATATTTGAGTACGACCTCAACGGCACGCTATTATTTCTCTTCGGTGCCCAGGATAATGGAGACCAGCGTTTGGGAACCCTAAGAAATCCATCTGCGATTGAACGCTTTCAAGAATTCATTTACGTGCTTGATAAGGATATGAATGCAATCGTTTCTTATCAAACCACCGCCTTTGCCGACAAAGTGCACGATGGTGTCCGTTTGTATATGGAAGGTTATTACACAGAAGCCAAGCCGTACTTCGAAGAGGTTTTGAACTACAACGGTTCATTTATCATGGCTTACCAGGCTATTGCAGACGCGTATTATAAGAATATAGATTATACAAATGCCCTAACCTCATATAAATATGCCGAAGATCAAAAAGGATATTCGCAGACATTTTGGGAGCTGCGTAATTTAGTTTTACAACAATATTTATCCCAGGCAATCATCGGGATTCTGGGGCTAGTAGTGGTCCTAAATGTAGGTAAGCGGTTTGAAAAACGATATAAATGGTTTGATCCGATCAGAAGATGGTGGGAAAAACTTCAAAATATAAAACTTGTGGATGACTTTGTTTTCATGTTCAGGTTTATTAAACAACCTGTGGATAGCTTTTATTATATTAAGAAGAATTATCGGGGCAGCTTGTTATTCGCAGGATTGATCTATCTCTGGGTCGTCGTAGTTAGAGTATTGTCGCTTTATTTGACCGGATTTACATTTAATGCATACCCAGATTTATCTCAAATCGAGGTGGGAAATGAAGTAGTCATTGTCGTCCTGGCAATATTCATCTGGAATGCGGCAAATTACCTTGTATCGACGATCAGTGATGGGGAGGGTCGGGTCCGTGATGTAGTTATCGGAACTGCTTATTCCTTATTCCCATACGCATTATTCGTTTTACCTATTGCACTTATCTCGAATGTCCTGACGCTCAATGAGATATTTATTTATACATTCTCCTTAAATATTACGTATTTTTGGGCGGGAATGATGCTGGTTATCATGGTCAAGGAGATCCACAATTATTCCTTCTCCGAGACGGTAAAAAACATTCTGATCACCCTATTTACGATGGGTTTGTTCCTGCTAACCGGTTACATCCTGTATGTGTTATTCAATCAGCTATTCGATTTCATTTCAGCAATAATTCAGGAGGTAGGATTGCGTGGCTAAAATAAAGCTGGTTTTCCAAAGCTTTATCCTATTAAGCTTATTGATGGGATTTACTACAGAATCGCTGAATGCCAAAGAGCGGACGGTTGAGAACACCTCAAATCAATTCACGCAGGTAGATACGGTAAATACGGATTGGCAGAACGATCAGAAAATCCCGGATTCTTACGAGCTTATCGCGGAGAATGAGCTTTTCCAATTGCATGTAGATAAAACCACGCTTGGTTTTATCACCGTTGATAAACGGAGTGGATATGTCTGGCACTCCAATCTTGATGAAAAGCTTGATGGTGATCGCCTGAACAAAACCTGGACCGCATTCGCCCAAAGTGGGATCAGCCTCGATTATTTGGATGCAAAAGCAGTCAGCAAACGGATTTCACTCAATAACTCAGCTCATTCCATGGAGATAAAACCAATCGACCAGGGGATCGAGGCTTCGGTAACATTTACCGATTACCTCCTCACGATAGGTGTCATTATCAAGTTAGAAGCAGACGGTGTCAGTATTGAAATCCCGTTTGAGTCGATTAAACAGGATAGCCCGGAGTTTACGTTAGGCGCACTTTACGTCTATCCTTTTTTGGGTGCTACCAGGGCAGATAGCGTACCCGGCTATATGTTTATCCCCGATGGCTCCGGAGCCTTAATCCGCTTTAGTGCGACCACTAAGGCAACCAATATGTTTTATGGAAAATATTATGGCTCGGATTTGGGCATGATCACCTCATTGCCTTATGATCCTATGACTCGCCGACCCTATCTAATTTCACTCCCTGTCTTCGGGATGGTACATGGTTACAAGCAAAATGCCTTTATTAACGTCACCGAAAAAGGTGCGTCCTATGGTGAGATCCAGGCCCATCCGTCCGGTATCATAACAAATTTCAATTTTATGTACAATGTGTTTATTTATAATGAAAGTTACTTCCAGGCGACCAACCGCTCAGGTGCTGGGGTCACCATTATTCAACGTGATACGAATGCTTTTGATGTCAGAATGCACTATCGTTTTTTGACAGGAGACGACAGTGATTATGTGGGAATGGCAAAGAGCTATCAGCGATATTTGATTGAAAAAGACGTGTTAAAGAAAACCTCCGCTCCATCCAACGATATTGGAATCAGGCTTGAATTCCTGGGTGGAGAAAAAGAAAAAGTCTTGTTATGGAATCGCTTAATTGCCATGACCACTGTCAGCCAAATGACCGATATTCTTAATGATTTGAGTATTGAGAACCCAGATGTCATTTATTTCGGATGGCAGCCTCTTGGTGCCGCTACAATGCCTCCAAAATCCTTAAAGGTGGACCGAGGACTGGGCAGCCTGGATGAGCTTAGATCCTTGGTTGAAACGATTACCGCTGGGGGTGGAAATTTTTACCTGTACTTAGATCCACAGGCAGCATTGGAGAATCAAGGTGGTTATTCACCGCGCAACGACCTGGCAATGTCGATTACCGATTCGAATTTGGTGGGGTGGTGTCGAGGTGGATTAAATTATTTCTTTAACCTCGATGCACTCAATAGACGATATTCCTCGTTGAGCATGGACGTATATAACGATCTCAAAGCCGGACTGGCGTTGGATGGCATTGGTTCTATACTCTACAGTGATTTTAAAAGCAATAATTTCTTAAATCGAGAAGAGGCAATTCAGCAGTATCAAAGTATATTGGCTGAAAACCAGGGCAGCACGTCGTTTTACACGCCAAACGACTACTTTTTTGGGTATATGAAAGCGTATTACGATGTACCGCTGTCGAATAGCGGCTATATCTATATCACCGATGCTGTGCCATTTTTACAGATTGTCCTTGCCGGATATGTACCGTATTATGGTCCAGCCATGAATTTCTCTTCTAATTTACAGGACGATTTATTAAAGCAGGTCGATTATGGTATCTACCCATCCTATTTCCTCACGAATGAAGTGACGGCAAAAATATTGAACACTTATTCGAATTGGATATATACCTCATCCTATACCCAATGGGAAAAGGAAATAAAACGAACCTATCACTGGATGAACAACCTGCTTGAGCTAGTAAAGGGGCAGGAAATTATCGCCCGGGAAGTGCTTGAGGCGGGCGTCGTGGCAACAACTTATGCCAACGGAAAACAGATGATTGTCAATTATAACGACGAGCCAATCTCCGTCGGAGATGTGCTGGTGGCTAGTAAAAACGCTGTGCTTATTGAGGTGCTGCCGTGAATGCGCGTAAGGTCTTTCGAAACGAAATGAAATACGGTACCAGGGAAGCTCTTTATGGTTACGCTTTCGTGGGTCTCTGGATTATTGGATTTGCGGTATTTACTCTCGTGCCCCTGATACAAACCTTTTTATACAGCTTGAACGATGTCACCGTCACAGCGACTGGCATTAATCTTGATTTTATTAAATGGAATAACTATACCAGAGCCTTATTTACAGACCCGTCATTTATTGAGTTATTAATTGGGTACGTGGTCGAGACGTTGGTTTCAGTGCCGATCGTAATCATTTTTTCCCTGATCATCGCCATGTTTTTGAACTTGAAGTTCAGATTTAAAGGCTTGTTCAGAGTGATTTTCTTTTTACCCGTTGTCATCACGAGTGGACCAGTGATTAATGAATTGACTTCGCAGGGTGCCACCTCCGCCCCAGGGATCGCT
>Ga0154648_1128_pt3 | contig 8760 bp, 6 predicted proteins | sample Rifle2008BG13ft_FD_116077 | JGI IMG/M metagenome (GOLD analysis project Ga0154648, IMG submission 116077) | Chloroflexi bacterium RBG_13_48_10
AATATTTTTCTGACCTTGGGGTGCAGAATGTCTTTATAGACGATCGTGGTAATGTGCATGCGCTTATCCAAGGACGTGGAGAAAAACCACCTGTTGTGGTCTCAGCTCATTTGGATACAGTTTTCCCCAGAGAGACAGATTTAACCATTACGCGAACGCCAGAGACAATCTACGGACCTGGAATCGGGGATAATTCCATAGGATTAGCTGGGTTATTCGGGTTGTATTGGTCTCTCCAGGAAACTAATGTGAGACAAAATGCAACACTGCCTCTCCCCGGAGATTTGTGGCTGGTAGCAAATGTATGTGAAGAAGGGCTGGGTAATTTAGCTGGGATGAAGGCTGTGGTTAACCGGTTTGGGGGAAATGTCTTGGCTTACATCGTCCTGGAGGGAATGTCGCTCGGGCAAATTTATCACCGCGGGTTGGGTGTACGCAGGTATCGCATCAGTGTGCATACAAGGGGCGGACATTCCTGGGTGGATTATGGAAAACCATCCGCCATCCACGAATTGGCGGAGTTGGTGGTAAAAATCAAGACACTGGCTCTACCTGTAGAACCAAGGACATCCTTAAATGTAGGGGTGATCTCGGGGGGTACCTCTGTGAATACGATCGCAGCAGAAGCGAGTCTCCAATTAGATTTACGATCAACCAACTCACAAGCACTGGGCATATTGATTAACCAGGTTGAGACATTGGTGGATCAGGCTAACCAGAAGGGTGGGGATGGATTCCGCGTGGAGTCAGAAGTCATTGGAGACCGCCCGTCAGGGGAAATCCGCGCAGACCATTCATTAGTTGGATTAGCTGTGAAGTCTCTCGAAGCGTATGGAATCACTGCCAGGTTGAACATTGGGTCGACGGATACAAATGAGCCACTTAGCCGAGGCTTCCCTGCAATTTGCGTAGGCTTAACCACCGGGGGAGGCAGTCATACCGTGAATGAATATATAGATATCAAACCAATTGCACAAGGGTTGGGAGCTTTAGTCGGTCTCGTCCAGGCGGTTTTTCAATAGAAAGACTGTAGTGACTGTTCACGAGCAATTAAGAGTGCTTCATCCGGACGTCAAGCGCTGCTGCACCCTGTGAGGCTGAGAAAACGCGCAACGGATTGATCTCAATCTCAGAGAGCTGTGGAAAGTCTGCTGCAAGCTGGCCCAGACGTATGATGGCATCTAAAATTGCAGGCCTATCGGCAGGGGGGAGATTACGATATCCGTGCAACCGGCGCCCTGCCCAGGTGTTCTCCAACATCCATTCAGCGTCTTGTAGGGTGAGTGGTGCCAGGGCAAAGGCAACATCTTTTAGCCCCTCGACCTCCACACCTCCTGAGCCGAACATGACCAAGGGACCAAATTGTCCATCCTGGATGGCACCCAGGATAACTTCTTGCCCATGCGGGATCATGGGTTGAATGTAAACCCCTTGAAGGTGGGCGTGAGGGTAAGCTGCTGCAGAACTCGAAATGATCGATTCAAACCCATCGGTCACGGCTTCTGTATCAAGCAAGTTGAGCATTACCCCTCCTACATCAGATTTGTGGGATATATCGGGTGAGGCAATTTTCAACACTACCGGGAAACCCAACTCAATCGCAAATTGAACGGCTTCTTCGGGTGTGGTTGCCAGTCGCAAGGGTACATTGGGGAGGTGATAAGCCTGGAGAATCAGGGAAGTCTCTGAGGCATTTAAAAAAGCCGAGTCGGGTTCGCGAGATTTTAAGAGTATCTCGACTCGATCTTTATCTACATCAACCTTTACAACTTGAGAACCACGTTCATGTTCCAGGTATTCCGCACGTTGTGCCAAAACTGCCAGGGCAGACGCTGCACGCTCCGGGAAACGATATTCCGGTACACGGGCTGCACGGAAATGTTCTACAGCTTCTTGAATTAATCGCTCACCCATTAATGCAATCGTAACGGGTTTGTCGGAATTATGGATCACTGGAATCATGGTCTTTGCCACCGCACCAGTGGTGTGCATGGGTGGAGGAGGAGTGACAACGAGGACGCCATTCACTCCAGAGTCTTCCAATAAAACCTGTAAACAGGCAGCAAATTGCTCCGGTGTGGCTGAAGCGAGCATATCCACGGGATTGATCAGACTGGCAGCAGGGGGAAGCAATTTCCCCAATTTCGCCTGAGTTTCCAGTGTTAATTGCGCCAGGGACATCCCATTCATCTCCAGAGCATCTGCAGCAGTGACACCAGGACCACCGGCGCTGGTCAATATTGCGATAGAGCGACCTTTGGGTAGTGGACACCAAGCTAATGCACGTGCCCAGTCAAAAAGCTCTTCACTTGTATCAGCTCTGATCACACCTGCACGGCGGAACGCGGCATTGAATGCATTTTCTTGCCCAGCAAGGGCACCAGTATGAGAGGCCGCAGCTCGTTGTCCACTTGGGTAACGTCCAACTTTGAGCGCGACGATGGGTTTCTGGCGGGTAATCTTTCGTGCTTCCTGAACAAAGCGCAACCCATCACTCACACCTTCCAAATATAGGGTAAGCACCCTGGTAAAGCGGTCATCGGCGACTGGAGCCATTACATCCGTCTCATTCACATCCGCCTGATTCCCAAGGCTTACCAGTCGAGAGAGACCAAAGCCTTGACCACGTGCCCAATCGATTACAGCTGCACAGATAGCCCCTGAGTGTGAGATGAAGGCAACATCTCCCGGGGGTGGACCAGGTGGTGGCAGGAAAGTGGCATCCAAAGGCAGGTGAGTATCAAGCAGGCCAATGCAATTTGGACCGATGATACGAATGCCATACCGTTTGGCAATTTCCACTAGCTCAGTTTCTAATCGAGCACCTTCAGCACCCGTTTCTCGAAACCCTCCGGATGCGATGACTACTGCATGGATACCTCGTGAAGCACAATCTATCAGCACATTGGCCACACCTGGAGCAGGAATCAAGATAATGGCTAAGTCAACCGGATCTGGCAAGTCGCGAACTGATGGATACATGGGTCGACCCAGCAGGTTGCCACCTTTGGGATTGACGAAATGGATTGTACCTTGATAGTTACACTGAACCAGGTTGCGGGATAAACCATATCCGAGCTTGTAAGGATCCGTTGAAGCACCCACTACGGCGATCCCACTCGGTGAAAAGAATGGTGTAAGTGAGGATGTGTTTTTAGTCATTGTAGTGGCTAATTGTACCTGTAAATAATTGGGTTGTGGGTGTTGTTGCATGGTTTGAATAATGTTTCATGAAGTTATTAGTTGTTGGGTGATCCAATCTGGTGATATTTTTCAGCCATCTCTGAGGATATATTAATGGGTTATACTTTATTGGCTCAGGATAATATGCCGAAATTCGTCATCTTTGAAATATGAGCAAATATGCAACAATCTATATCAAGGTGCATCTAAAACAATGAATGATTACGAAAACAAAGTTGAAGCAGAAGGATTTTCATTAGAGGCGTTGCAGTCGGGCAACCAAGAAGAATTTTCACGGCTAGTAGATGCATATTCTGTCAAGATTTATCGACTGGCGATAAAAATGCTGAACCAACAGCAGGATGCTGAAGATGTTTTACAGGAGACTTTTTATAAGGCCTATCGCGGATTAAAGTCATTCGACGGTCGCTCAAAGTTATCCACATGGTTATTCAGGATAGCCACAAACGAGGCGTTAATGGTTTTACGACGAAAACATCCTGATATCGTTTCAATCGATGAACCATTGGAGACAGGCGAAGGCGAGCAAGAACCGGTCCAAATTGTAGATTGGTGTTGTTTACCAGAAAACGAGCTATTATCCGAGGAATCGAGAGGCAGGTTGGATGAAGCAGTTCAGAAGTTACCTGAAAGCCTGAGAGTCGTTTTTCTACTAAGAGACATTAATGATCTGTCGACACATGAGACAGCAGAGGTTTTGGGATTGAGTGATACAGCAGTGAAAACCCGCTTATCACGCGCCCGCTTACGATTAAGAGAAGAATTATCAGTGTATTTTGGGGAACGGGCGAGCATTTTGCGTGAAGCACAGCTCAATAAATCGTTGGTGCCATCCAAAAAAAGTCAGGAATAAGTTCTTCTTCGTTCGAGAGGAGAAGATAGAAAATGAACCGATCAACTAATAGACACGAACATAAAAATTGCCATCAGCTACTGGGGTTACTTTCTGAATATGTTGACGGTGAGTTATCCGAAGACTTATGCAGTGTGCTCGAGCAGCATATGGAAGGCTGTGAAGATTGCCGTATCGTTGTGGATACACTGCGAAAAACTGTTCACCTGTATCATGTGTCTGCCGAAACTGAAAATATCCCTAGCGATATCCGCCAGCGGCTTTATCATTCATTAAACATAGAAGAATTTCTAGAAGAAAAATAATAACCAGGGAAGCCCGAATCATCATCCTGGTTATTTTAAACGTCGGATATCACCCTCACGAACGGTTATCCCCTGAGTATCCAGATACTCCAACAAGGCAAGCACATATCGGCGGCTGGTATTGAAGTGATCACGAACTTCTGCAGCTGTTATTGTCCCCCGAGACTTCAACAAGCTAATAACTTCTGAAAGCATAAGCTCATAATCCTGCTTGCGAAATACCACGTCAGGCGGAATGTAGATTATTAATCCTAAATCGAGCAAGGCAGTATAAATATCTTCACCAACCTCTGCCAGGCATTCTTTCGAAGTCGGTGGAGAGAATGGTGAGGCGATAAAGCGAGCCAGTAAACCATCCGCAGCACGTTGTTGCTGTGGATTGAAGCGGATACTATGTCCGACCCGCTGGATCAGAGAGCCATGCTCTTCCAATGCACCAGCTGAGACAATCATACGCAAGATTGCATTATAAAAACGGGAGGAGAACTTCAAGCGGGATTTCAACTCTTCTCTTGAGATCCCACGTCTCAGGGGGTGATTTTTATGATAATCATCCATAATTTGCAATATCTGGTGGTTGATTTGGTCCCAGTAAGCTTTCGATGTCAACAACGTGAGAGGTGAGATTGCGTCCCGAGTGTCATTTTCCAATGCAATGACCTGTCCAAGCTCAATCAATTCTCGAGCAGCATTATTGGAATCGTTTATGTCGAGATTGGCTCGGACGGTAACATCTTGCAAAGAGGCAATACTCAAGGCATTTAATGCCTGGAAGAAGATTTCAGCAGGGGTACCGCGTGCCAGAGTCTCTAAACTAGCCAGCTCTTCGTTTGAAAACCGTTTATGCCGTCGCTTTGGATGTGGGTCGACCACAATCCCACCCCCCAGCGTTTCGCCCGGAGATGGGCGTCTTAGAATATAACGGTCTCCCCTGATGGTTATCAGGGGTTCTTTCAGCTCGAGCTGCAACCAGCCTTCTTCACCTGGCATGAGTTCATTACTACCCAACAAACGCACCCGTGACAAGATTTCCGCTGCACCATGGAATATTTTTACCTGAGTATCGTGTTTTAATGGTTGGATGACATCCGGAAGCAGGCGAAAACGTACATCAATGCGCTGGCTGGGTTGGTAGCTACCTGGATAAGCGATTACGTCACCACGTTTCACTTGCTCGATATTGATGCCAGTGAGGTTTATGGCGGTTCGACTACCTGGAATGGCAGTATCTTCTTTTCGGTGATGGGTTTGCAGGCCTCGGATGCGAGTGTGTAATCCAGATGGAAGAATAACAACATCATCTCCGGTGTGCAAGCTGCCATCGCTTAATGTACCCGTGACGACCGTGCCAAAGCCCGCCATGGTAAAAACCCGATCTACGGGGAGCCGTGGGCGACCCAGGTCAGGTCGGGGAGGACGGTTTTGAAGGCAATCATCCAGGGACCTTAATAATTCAGGGATACCCTGGTGCGTTCGCGATGAAACTCGAACAATTGGTGCATTTTGGAGGACGGTATTTTTTACCGAGGAGGAGATATCCTCCTCAACCAGGTCGAGCCAATCGGGATCGCTGATCAGATCAATTTTGGTAAGTACGATGACACCACCCTGAACTTGCAACAGATCCAAAATAGCCAAATGCTCTGTTGTTTGGGGCATCATTCCTTCATCTGCTGCAATTACAAATAATGCAGCATCAATCCCTCCAATTCCCGCAAGCATATTTTCTACAAAATCGCGGTGTCCTGGGACATCTACAATGCCGACTTCTTCCCCGGAGGGGAGGGTCAGCCAGGCGAAACCTAAATCAATAGTCATCTCCCTTTCGCGCTCTTCTTTAAGGCGATCGGGATGTGTGCCAGTTAATGCCTGGACGAGGGTGGATTTTCCATGATCGACATGCCCTGCAGTACCGATAACATGCATATGTCTTAACGTGAATGCCCCATAGTCTGTTCGTAAGTGGTGACCCAATCATGAGCAATTGCCAGAATGGATTGCAAGCGCTTTTCTATTAGCTCATTTGACTGTTGAAGCAAATCTTTTACTTCCTGAAGCTCATCTTCAATGTGAGTGGTCTGATCAACGAGCTTTTCATACTGGCGACTCGCCTCGTTACGCTGCTCATCCTGAGACAAGGTGTAGTTCGTCCAGCGTTTCTGATCATCTCCTTTGAATGTGACCCATTCCTGCCTGAAACGATCTTCCGAAAGACGCTGAATCTCAGTAATTTCTTTGATACGCCGTTCAACCCGTTGGATCAGCTCCTCTAAAGAAGCTTGATAATGTTGCACTTCACGATGGGTTGTATCGAGGGTGACTAGCTGTGATTCGATATCCACGGCTTGTTTTTCAATAGTATCGAACCGAGATTGCCATTCCCTCCAGGTTCGTTCACGTTCGACCTGAGATACAGCCTGCTTATTCAAGAAATTGGACATAATATCCCGTCGTTCGTCTTCGACGGTGATCAATTCATTCAGACGAGTTTCCAATTTACGCTGGTTTGTATTGATTAATTCTGTCTGGCCTCTTTGATCATCCATGCGCTTCCTCAAGGCATTCAACTCACCCTGCAAATCAACAATTCGTTTTGCGTCCTGACGGCGTCCATCTTCTAGCAAGCGGATCGTGCGCGTATACTCTTCACTTTCAATTCGTACTGCGTCAATTTTGCTACGCAGCTCATCTAACGAACGACGGAAAGCAATCTCAATATCGACGCGGGCCTGGATATTCTTATCTAATTTAGGGAGAATTTCAAGCTGTTTTTGTAAATCCAGTACGCTGATATCGAGTTTTTTTGATTCTGATCGATGAACATTTTCAGATTCATCAAAACGAAGCTTAATCGCTTTATCCAGATCATCAAGTGCTTGCTTGCTCTCTATACGAGTCTTGATCAACGATTGATCATATTGATCCATCCGGGTAATAATGGCTGAAAGGCGTGTAATCTCACTACTCAAATCCTTTCCTTGTTGTAGTGAAGCAGCCAAGCTCCCTTCCAAGGAGATAATTTTATTTTCGAGCAAGGCAATCGCATCTTTTTCTTTTCTGCGATCCTCTTCAATCCATTGAATACGCTTTTGTAACTGGTCAATATCCATGAAGGCTCCTGATATCAATAGGAATTAATTACTCCTGTATAAGCAGGTGATCAGATATGGCGATTATAGCATGAGGAGGGTTTATGGCACTTGCCAGGAAATCAGGTGCGAAAATACCTGGGCGACACCTGATAGGGGGGGGAGGAACCATTGTGGGAATAACCCCACCAGAAACAATAGGACCAATCCTATTGAGAGGAAAAATAAAGTACCTCGATTTTCGTGAATCCTCCAGGCGGCATCGGTTTCACCCATGGTTATCACCGCCATCGTGCGGAGACCACTGGTAAATAAGCCAAAGCTTCCAATAAGAGAAAAAACAGTAACAATGGGTGAGTTGATCGCCAACCCTTTCCACAGGGATAAATGAACTGGAAAACCAGCTAATAGCGGCATCCCTGCAACCGAAAAACAACCCAAAACCAGGCACAGAGATGCAACAGGCATTCGACGCGCAATTCCCTTTACAGAACGAAAACGTAATGTCTCATTATCTTGCTGTAATTTTGAGTTGTATATGGCCGAGAGTGAAAGCGCCCAAAGCCCTAAAGCCAAAGTATGGGGGAGGAGCAAAGTAAAGAATAAGGATATTCCAGAATTGACGGTAATCGATAATAAGGACAATCCTATCCCTGTCATACAAGCATAACCCAACATCCGACCTAAATGGCGTTGGAAAGCAGACCAGATGCCTCCGACGAATACCATCATAGCACCACAAAGTTGTAATAATTGCATAGCAGCTTCAGAATTGCGTAACCATGAATATCGATCAAGGAAACTAAGTCCGAAGAGCGTGACCATCCATGGAAGGATTAATAGGATGAAACTGACTGAGAAAGGATGGCTTTCTTCGGCCAGCATGGGTATCCATGTATGAAATGGGAAAATAGCCAATAAAAAAACAAATCCGAATGCCAAAGATAAAGCAGCACGAGCGACCAGGGTTAATTCCTCTGGGCTAGACTCCACCCCAGCAAGCAACCAACCTGAAAATAGTATGAAGGGCATACCAAAAGTTAGGAAAGTTAAAAAACGTAGAGTTCCTTTTCCCGTAGGCCTTCCAGGTTGGGCCAAGATAGGAGTACATACCAGGGCAGCCAATTCTAACAGTAATGCAGCGTAGAGAAACGGTTCCACTGCCAGTGCGGCAATTAGTACGGCAACCAGTACCATCCCCAAAGGGACGAACATTCGACCAGAATCGGCAACAAAAACGACTGCGAACCAAAAGCTAGCGAGAAGGAATATCGTTACCAATAAGGGCCGGTCGGGGTTATCTAAAACA